>Ga0209826_1000160_pt1 | contig 45588 bp, 35 predicted proteins | sample GOMGulsemesocosm_5_FD_184637 | JGI IMG/M metagenome (GOLD analysis project Ga0209826, IMG submission 184637) | Methane-oxidizing microbial communities from mesocosms in the Gulf of Mexico - GOM15C Gulf of Mexico (SPAdes) (version 2) | ecosystem: Environmental > Aquatic > Marine > Cold seeps...
GAACATCAGCTCGGAACGTCGGCAGGGTTACGCCTTGGATAGGGTTACTTTGAATAGTAATAGTGCTCAACCGATCGCGCCGCCAACGCAATGGGTTTTCCCAACGCAATTTTAAACCATCGGTGACCTGCGACAAAGGAGCCGTATTTATGGACTGGGAAGAAGTCACAGGCAGAACATCTAACCCGCCTACATTTTGCCTGTCTTTTTCAATTGGCCGAATGATAATGGGGATTAACTCATCTTTGTCTCTAAACAAACCAAGTGACTGACCATCAAACGCGAGTTTTGTAGAATTTGCCAGATCTGCTCGTGATATATTGACCCAACCTCCCTTATCCTGATTAAACTGGGGCACAATTTCGGGTACCATTTCACGCCAGTTTGTACGAACCGACGCCGCGTAAGGGCTATTTTCAACAATGGTTTCATATTGACGTGATATTCTGCGCAGATCATCCGCTTTTGCATCTGCAGGCCCAGACAAACGTAATTCAAATTTCCACGTATCACTGGGCCCAACGCCAAAAGCCCGAACAGATACTTTTGCTTGTGGGTAGTTGTCCCTGAACCAATTATCCAGTTCCTTTGCGTAATCTGGAATCAGCTTAAAATCATCAACATTTACAATAAGTTGCGCATAAGATTTATAAAGTGGTTCAGGCTCTACGGGCAAATAAAACCGTGGTGGGCCGCTTCCAATATAACTAGCGACATTCACCACATGGTCATCACCCAAAATTTTACTTTCAGCTTGGCGAAGGTCTGCAATGACAGTTTCAATCCGTGTCCCTTCAGGAGCCCAATAATCGACCATAAATTTCGTCATAGAGCTGTCTGGAAAGAAGAGTTGTTTCACTTGCGTAAACCCGATACCGGAGACAACCAATGCACCGAGCATTGCAACCACAACTAAATATTTCAGCTTTATCATTTTCAATAAAAAAGCCCGAAAAATTCGATAAAATCTCCCTGAATACAAATCCTCGTCTGACGAAGTATCCTCAGGTGCCTTGATCATTCCCATACATTGCAGTGGAGTGATGGTAACGGAGACAACCCAACTGGAGAGCAAGGAAATTGCAACAACTATAAACAGAGTAGCACAATATTCCCCCGCATCTTCTTCGGACGCGAAAATAGGATAGAAGGCCAAAACCGCTATAAAAGTTGCACCGAGTAGCGGCATACTAGGGATTTGTGCTGCCTCAATAGCTGCAGTTTTCTTATTCACCCCCTGTTTTAGTTTAACAACAAATCCATCAGCGACCACGATCGCATTATCAACCATCATTCCCAACGCAATGATGAGTGCCCCAAGGGACATACGTTGTAAGTCAATTTTAAACATTGCCATCAAAATAAAACTGGCAAAAATAGTAACCACCAGTGCCGTCCCGATGAGCAAGCTCATTCGCCAGCCCATGCCAATAGTCAGAACAACGATAACAATGAGGAGCGCTTGGCCAAAATTGATAAGAAAACCTTTTACAGCAGCATCAACGATTTCTGATTGCCAATGAATTTTGCTCACTTCGAGCCCCACAGGCAGATCAGCAATAAGTTCTTCAAGGCGCACGTCGATCCGTTTTCCGATATCAACAACATTGCTGCCAGATACATTCGTGATACTAACACCAATAGCTTGCCGACCATTATAATGCATCATTGTACTTGTAGGCTCAATAAAGCCTCGCCTAACTGTGGCAATGTCCCGGATGCGGATAGTTGTTTTCCCCACTCCAATTGTGGAGTCATCCTTATTTTGTAATAAATCAATTGCTGATGGCGTTACAACAATATTGCCAATATCTTCAATGGTTTGTAATTCACCTGTTGGGACAATCCGCATACGCTCTGTCGACAAGTTTACGCTCCCTGCATCGGTAACCAGCCCTAAATTCTGAACTGCCGCCGCAAGTGTTTGCATACTTATCCCAAGTTGCGTTAGCTGTGCTTTCGATATCTCCAAATAAACGGCTTTTTGCTGCTCTCCCCACAAATCTACTCGGGCAACGCCTTCGACAACAGAAATATGCTTCTTGATCTCTTTTGTATAAGTCTGCAGTTCGTTGTAACTAAACCCGTCTCCAATGACGGCCAATTGAAATCCAAAAACATCTCCAAAATCATCGCCAATTATAGGTCGTCCAGATCCAGGTGGCAGTGAATTCTCAACTTCTCGCACTTTTCGTCTTAACTCATCCCAAACCTGCGGAATTGCTTCAGCCGTAAAAGTAGGTTTTATATTAACACTGATTTGGGAATATCCTGCACGCGAGAATGATTCCAGATAGTCTATCTGTGCCATTTCCTGAATGGCTAACTCAATTTTGTCGGTTACTTCAAGTTCGACTTCTTTAGAGGAAGCGCCTGGGTATGAAGTCGCGATAACCGCTGTTTTGATCGTAAATTCTGGATCTTCCAATTGCCCTAAATTAGAGAAAGCGCCAATACCTCCAACAATGACCAATAACGTTATGAAATAAGTAATTTTCGCATTTTCAATCGCGATTTTGGCGAGGTTCATTTTGACACCTGCTCTTTCATCAACGCAACTTTTTGCCCTTCTTTCAAATAATTGACGCCAGCGATAACCACCCGGTCTCCCTTATCAAGGCCTTTTGTAATGATCACACCATGATCGGTTAAAGGGCCAACTTCGATCATGACACGATTGACAGTCATACTGCCTTTATCGATGCGCCAAACAAAACTACCTTCTTCCCCAGGAGACGTCGCCACCGCCGTTATAGGAATTTCAATGTCCGTTGATTGATCGACGATACCTTCATTGGACGCGGAGGCCGTTCCCGCCATACCCGGTAAGATTTTAGCATCCGCAGGTTGGTTCATAATCAACGTCACTGGATACGTTCTTGTATTTTCAGTAGCCTCTGTACCAATCTTTGAAATTTTAGCTGGAATCTTGATGTCTTTAAATGCATCAAACACTACAAAAATTCCTTTCACCTGCGGTGTTAAAGAAATAAGATCCTCTGGAATGTTCACAATCATTTCGATGAGCGAATTATCGACAATGCGCATAATTGATTGTTTAGCCTGAACATTTTCGAAATTTTCCACATAAGTTTGGACAACTATTCCATCAATCGGCGCCTTTAAACGAGTGTAATCTAGCTCGATTTGAACACGGTCTCTGTTTGCCCTGGATGATTTTATGTCAGCAGTAGCTTCATCAGCTTTAGCCATTGTTCTATCAAGTTTGGCTTTCGCGATATGGCCCTTCTTAAACAGAACTTTATCACGCTCTAACGATAATTTTGCATTTGTTGCTGTTGCAATTGATCTCGCCAATTGTGCAGAGGCTTGATCAAGGTCAGCCTTAAACCGATCAGGGTCAATTTGAGCGACTAAGGTCCCCGCCTTAATTTCCTGACCAACAATCACAGGGCGTGAGATCAGGGGGCCAGACACATTAAAGGCAAGATCAAGTTCCACAGATGCTTTTGCGCGCCCAGCAAACGTCCTCTCCTGCAATATTGCGACATCTCCAACCACCGTTGACCTTACAGGCCGGACGACAGTGTCTTTCATTACTACTTGCTCTTCGCAGGCCGATAAAAGCATCAATGGAAGAACTAAGAAACTGATAGTATTAAATCGGAGCATGTCGTCAGTACCTCAAAAAAATTCAGGACATCTTCTTTAAAATGAGTAATCAACAAGTATTGCTACAAGTAATTAGTAATATCAATGAGAAAACAGGACAATTGGACTTAAAAATCGGATAATTTTGCACGAAAAGTAGATTGTGCCTGAAACATTAAACACTAACCCCTAATATGTAAATATGCCATCCTTGACGATTGTGGGGCAGATTGAGTAGTTTACAATCAAAAAGGTAAGATACATGTACCGTTCCATACCTAAATCAACTGGTCTTTCAGACCATTACCGGCGCAACCTTGAAAAAGGGACGATACTGCTGCAATCATGTGTTCCTTCTGCACATATTTGGCATTATCCTAGACCCGTTTGTCCAGAATGTGGTTCAAATAACTTTTCCTGGATACCAGCATCTGGACGTGGAACGATTGCCAGTTACACAATTGTCCGGCACGCCCCTTCAGCCGCTTTGAAAGAGGAGCTTCCATACATTGTTGCAATGGTTGACCTTAAGGAAGGTCCCCGTATGACAGGAACAATTACCGGAGAGAATGCACTTGAAGTTCAGATAGGCGACCCAATAGAAGTTGAAATTCTTAAGGATACATCCGGTCAGCCCGGAATGCCCGTATTTCGGAGGGTTTCAGCATGAGGGATTTCTACGTAAATAAAGTTGTCATCTCAGGCGTTGGCGAGTCTGAAATTGGCCGCGTTAAAGATAAATCTGGCTTGGATCTTTGTTCAGATGCCGCATTATCTGCGATCGCAAATGCTGGATTGAAAGTAAAAGATATAGATGGCCTATTAACATCCTACTGTTCGACAGAACCATACTTCGTCTTTTATGGCGCATTGGCTGAAAATCTTGGATTAGAACTCGACTATGGTGTCACTATGACCGCAGGAGGTGGTACCGCAGGTATGATGATAAATGCTGCGGCAATGGCAATTGCAAGTGGTGTCGCCAAGAATATCCTAATCGTTGCTGGTGAAAACCGTGCATCCGCCATGGGATCAGCAGCGACAACTCAAATGCTATCAGCCTTTAGTCATCCTCTTTATGAAGGCGATGGTATTTCTGTACCCGCTTTTTATGGAATGGTCGCAAAAAGGTATCTGCATGAGAACGGCTTGGACAGGAGCCATTTGGCCCCAATAGCGGTACAATCACGAGCAAATGCTGCACGAACTCCTAACGCTCATAAAAAAGACCTCATTACTATTGAAGACGTTCTGAATTCGCGCCCCATAGTAGAACCTCTTCATCTTTTGGATTGCTGCTTGATTTCAGATGGTGCAGGTGCCGTTATCGTATCTAGACGTGACAGGGAAAACGATCTTGTTGAGCCTCCTGTCTACCTTGCAGGGATTGGTGAAAAATTTACCCATGAACATCTAACTGTAGCCCCAGACATTGTCCGTCCCGGCGCGAATAAAGCCGCAAAAAAAGCGTTTGATATGGCAGGAATTACTCCCTCCCAAATTGAATTTGCACAATTGTATGACTGCTTCACTGTCACCCCTGCCATTCTGACAGAAGAATTGGGCTTTGCGAATATAGGGGAAGGCTGGTCAATGTGGTCTGAAGGGAAAGCTGGTATCGACGGGAAATTTCCCATTAATACACATGGCGGTATGCTTAGCCATTGTCATGCAGGGGCAGCTGGTGGCCTTTTGAGTATTATTGAATGTATTCGTCAGGTTCGCGGAACTCAAGGAGATCGGCAAATATCCAAACATGATATTGGGCTTGCCCATACTGAAGGCGGTATAATGTCAAATCATACAACTATGATCTTTACCTCAAGCCCACTGTAATTGTACTTAAAGAAGGCGGGCTTTTTTCCGCTTCCCATTAATTTGTGAAATTTGCATACAATGATAAGAAGAAAAAACAGCCCTAAATACCTGCAAATTGCGAAAGCAATCTCAAAACGAATTACAGATGATACTTATAATATTGGGTCAACGCTCCCCACTGAAACCTTCTTTATGAATGAGTTTCAGGTTAGCCGCCAAACAGTTAGAAAAGCGGTTTCCTTACTTAAAGAATGGGGAATGGCTTCGACCAGGCACGGATCTGGCACTGCTGTCTTGTCAAAAGGGAATGAAGATGGTTACGTCCAGAAATTTGGCTCGCTTGCGGAACTTTTACAACATGATGACCACACACAGATAAATTATCGCGAGTCAAAGCGTATTACTGTAAACCGAGATTTGGCTCAATTGGTCGGATGTGCACCACAACAACCATTTTGGCGTTTAACGGTAATTCGTAAATCTAATGAGACGGATACGGTGACAAGTTGGGTTGATCTGTATGTAAGAGAATCTCATCATCATATTATCGACATGATCGGCCGTTTTCCCAATCGCATGATCCATACCCTGATTGAAGAAGGTTATGGAGAAAAAGTTGTGGAAATTGAACAGGAAATTGATGCGGCACTGATCCCTGATGAAGCGGCTGACGCATTCCAAATTTCAAGAGGTTTAGTGGGAATGCGAGCCATTCGGCGATATTTTGGGAGTAATAAACGACTTATTTTGACCGGGGTCAATTTTCACCCTGCCGGTCTGTACACCTATCGCGCAACGCTTTTGCGAGAGCACAATCCAAAATCTTAATTTTGCAAATCAGGCAACAGGTATTTTCAGCACCATTTTGGTTTCGGACATCTTTTTTTTAGTGTAAATATCACGGCTTCTCTTTCATTCGGGGAGATGTATGCGTTTAAAGATATTTAGGTTGAAGGACAGTGCGTGACGACGATTATCATCACGGAAAAAACATCACAGAAGAAAGACCTGGCTGCCGCTATAGGCAATGAATATGGCCAAATCTTTCCAGCTGAAGGTCATCTGTTAAGTTTGAAGGAACCTCAGAGTGTTAATGAACAATGGGGAAAATGGTCTTTTGATCTGTTAAAACCGGATGATTTCTATCCCACCTGCCCAGCCCCTGATGCGTCCCCATCCTCAATGGCGAAACTTAAAGCCATCGAAAATGCCATTAAAAAAGCAACGAAAGTCATTATCGCAACGGATTGCGATCGTGAAGGTCAACTTATTGGGGAAGAATTGCTTCGCCATTACGAATTTAAGGGACCGGTTGAACGGGCGATGTTTACGGCCCAAGACGAGAAAACATTAAGAGAAGCATTCGCAAAATTAGAGCCTAACAATATATACAACAACTTGGGACAAGCCGCTATGGTTCGCCAGCAAGCGGATCAAGTTTATAATTTGTCGCTCACACGGGCCGCAACCGTCGCTTTGAAACAACCGGGTGAGTATGGAGCCATAGGCATTGGCCGGGTAAAAACACCCACCATGGCGATCGTCTGTATTCGTGAACTGGAAATCCAGAACTTTACGCCACTGGATTATTATCATTTGGTTGCAACGGCCAACACGGATGTGGGCACACTTCAGCTCCGCCATGCACCGAAAGAGAGAATTCTAGAAGAGGCCGATGCAGAAATCATTCGCGCAGCAGCAGAAGGTTTTGAAGGCCCGCTATCGGCACAAAAGAAAATAAAGAAGACCAAGCCGCCCAAACTCCTCGATTTACCTGAGCTTCAAAAGATTTGCAGTCGAAAATGGGGTTGGTCCGCCACCAAGACACTTGATGTTGCGCAAGAGTTATATGACGGGGACGGTAAGAAAATTCAGACGTATCCCCGTGCTGAATCTCGCTACCTTTCCGAAAACCAGATTGATGATGTACCGGATATCATTGCGGGGCTTAAAAACCTTCCACAATATGAAGCCCTTCAAATTGAAAAACCGGAAATTCGAAAAGGAAAAAGCGGTCATTTCTCTGATGCGGGTTTAAAAGGCGTCTCTCATCACGCGATCGTTCCAAACAAAAACACGATGGATCGTATCCACACTATCTACCCACGCTTGTCCAGTGATGAAGCAAAAATGTTTGACTTGGTTGCAAGTTCATACCTCGCCATTTTGATGCCTGATTATGTCTATGAATCCACGACGGTTGCCATGGATGTGCCGGGACCAGAAGGGAAAAATCTTCCCTTCAAAATTACCGGCAACATACCAAAAGAGTTAGGCTGGAAAGCCGTCTTCACCGACGAGATGGAAAAGAAAGAAGATCACGCGGGAGAACTTCCCCCGGTTCAGGATGGGCAGATAGCGCGCCTTAATCCTGTTGAAATGGACACAAAAAAGACCAAGGCTCCTCCCCGTTTCAACGAAGGATCTCTTATCGATGCCATGCAGAATGCTTGGCGCTTTGTGGAAGATAAAGATATTCAGGATCGCCTGAAAGAAGCAAAGGGCATTGGCACGCCAGCAACCCGCGCCACGGTAATTTCCGGCCTTAAACGTCAGAATTTTCTGGCTCAAAGCGGTAAAAATATTGTCCCGACCCCTTCAGCACTCACACTTTATAAAACATTCAAATCCATAGCCCCGGAGCTTGTTGATCCCGGCGTAACTGCACATTGGGAAATGAAATTGGATGATGTACTTATGGGAGAGCAAACCGCCCGTCAGGTTTGGGACGAAATTGGTGATGCCACATCCAGATTAATCGGAGTTATTCGCGACAACGCGTCCAAAGCCCCAAAAATTGCGACGGGTGTCGCCGCTCCCAAAGGAGCAACTAAATTTGGCAATGGGAAACCAACAGACAAGATGGTCACCACGGCCAAATCAATCGCAGAGAAGAAAAATGTCAAGCTTCCAAAAGGGTATTCAACAGATTTCCAAGCCTGCAAAGATTTTCTGGATGAACATTTAGGCGGCAATCCCCTTATTGCCATAGAAAAGCGCCTAGGAAGTGGGATTATTAAAGGTATCGGTCCAGCGGCCGCGAAAACTTTGATGACAGCCTTCGGCGCTGAAGTCTTTAAAGTTATTGAAGAAACACCAGAACGCTTGTCTGAAGTAAAAGGCATAGGACCCAAAATTGTTAAAGCTGTTAAAGATAAGAAAGCGGCAGATGAAATCGGGAAAATCCTACAAACCCACGGTGTTCCAGCTAACTATGCTTTGCGCTTGCAAAAATACTATTACGAAAAAGCGGTTTCCGTTATCGCAAACGATCCTTATCGAATTATACGTGATGTAAAATGGTTTGGGTTTGAAAATTGTGACCGTATTGCCAAAAATTTAGGGCTTCGACAAGATGCCCCAGCTCGCCTTCAATCGGCCCTGTTCCATGCTATAAACCAGTCTTTAGAGCCAAGAATAAAAGAGACGCTTTTAGATGGACTTGTAAAGCGACTAGGCGTATCTCCGGAACAACTAGAAACGGCATTGAACGTAGAAATAGAAGCCAAAAACCTCTATATTGTTAAGATTGACGGTAAAGAGCGTATTGGGAGAAGCGCCCTACAACTAACCACCAAAGGTATTGCGTCGAAACTGAAATCATTGAACGGCGACGCGCTACCTTGGCCGGAAATACAGTCTGATAAAGCAATATCCTGGGCTGAAGGTCAAATTTCCAAACAATTGTCTACCGAACAGCGAAGTGTCGTTGAAACGGCTTTGCGATCTAAAATGTTGATGCTCAAAACCACCCATGGAGTGGACTGTTCTATATGCATCAATGTGGTTCTTCGAATTTTAAAGGCGAAGGGAATTAAGATCCTCCTCGCAACTCCGACAGCAAAGGAAGCCGTTTTATTAAATGAACAGATCGAAGGGGATGCAGATAGCGCTCTGAATTTGCTCGATTGGAAGGCGAAAACAGAAAAGTTTAAACACACCGCTAAAAAACCCTTTGATTGTGGCTTACTAGTTATAAATAATGCTCATGCAATTGAGCCACAAACGATGTTAGCCCTTCTACAAGCACTTCCGAAAGAAGCAGCCCTTATTCTAACGTCAGACTTTCCAAAACACACCAATCTACAGACAAAAGACGTAATAGAAAAACTGTGCACAACGGGCAAAATTCCAGTTGCCTCCTTGCAAGAATTACCCGATAGCTTATTACAAAGCGTGAGATTATTAGCACTTAGTGATTTAAATAATAATAATACTTTGCCTGCGGAGCCAGGAAACCCCGCAACGGCTGATTACTTTAAAATTGACGCAAAATCCAATGAGCAAACAATTGCTAAAACGATCGAAATTATCAAAAACCGCCTTCCCGGCCGCTTTGAAATTGATGCTATTGATGATATTAATGTTATATGCCCGTCACTTGGTGCTGACTTGGGATCGAACAAGTTAAACCAAATACTTCAACAATCCTTAAACCCACCGCAAGATAATATCTATGTTGACCGTTTTGGGTGGCGTTATCGCAACAAAGATAAAGTAATCATGCTTGAAAGTGATTATGAAAAAAGTCTTGCTGCCGGTCAGATCGGGCGTATTACAAAAATTCAGAATGATAGCCAGAATGTCACTATTAACTTCTCCGGCAAATCAATTGAATTCCCATATGATGAACTTGATGTAATTTCTCTGGGCTTCGCTGTTCCAGCTCATCTGGCTCATTTTATTGAAAGTGAAGCTGTTATCGCGATTGATACGACGACCAAAACTCAAAGCCATTTATGCCAAGCTCTTCAGTCAGCAAGAAAGCTCGCCATTGTTATAGGGTAGCAACCCGGGCCTTGTGCTGTTTTCGCATATTAATATTTATTTTTGCCTTCGCGAACCCTTTTGGCTGCCCCCGGTGTCTTTAATACAGACACTAGCTAAACCAATAGGGATTTCAATAATGACACTAAAATACAAAACAGCACTTATCATTGGCGGAAGCCGAGGTGTTGGCCACGATTTATCAGTAAAGCTTTCGAATTTAGGGGTAAAAACCACCGCTGTTGCACGCAATAAAACTGATTTAAACAACTTAAAATCTGAAGCCCCGTCCATTGATATTATCGCCCAAGACGCAACAGAGGATGGAGTTGCTGAGAAACTCATCTCGGAGGTATCTCCGGATCTTCTAATGTTGGTTGGTGGGTATCTGCCAAAAATGCAGCCCATGACAGACATGAATTGGCAAGAATTTAGTGCCACATGGAACACTGATACCAAGATTGCATTTGAATTTACGAAGGCTGCCCTATTGCATCCCATGCCTATGGGGAGTGCTATCGTCAGTTTTGCAAGCGGTGCAGCACTTTTTGGATCCCCTTTATCGGGCGGTTATGCGGGTGCAAAAAGAATGCAGCATTATATCTCGAATTACGGAAAGCGAGAGGCAGACCTTCGCGAGCTTGGTTTAAACTTCTATACAATCTATCCCAAACAGCTGATTGCTGGAACAGACATAGGCAACGACGCCTCTTTAGCCTATGCAACGGCGAACTCCATCCCGCAAGAGAAGTTTATGAAGCAGTGGGATCAGCCTTTGACACCTGACCTTATTAGTGAAAATGTTATAAATCTCTTGTCTGACGATACCGGTGACAATTGTGGCACCTATGCCATTACCGGAACGAATATGGAAGCTCTCGCATAACATGTCGACAAATGAAAAAATGAATTTTGATTTGGCGGGGCTTGAGGCAGCCCTGCCAACTCTTCGCCCAGAGTTACACCGCTATTGCGCTCGAATGATGGGGTCAGTTGTTGATGGTGAAGATATTTTGCAAGATACGCTTCTTAAAGCCTCTCATGCATTAAGCGACGGTATTGTTGTAGACCAACCGCGTGCTTGGTTATTTCGCATTGCTCACAATACGGCCCTAAACCATTTCCGATCGACAAAGAAAGAAATGGAAATGAAAAATGAAATTAGTCTTGAAGCACTCTCTTTTGATGAATTTCCAAGGCAAAGTACTGTTACAGACACTTTACGGCCCTTTCTTCAATTGACCCCCAAGCAACGTAGTACGGTCATCCTTCGTGATGTCCTCGGCTACTCAGCAGCCGAAGTATCAAAATTGACGGATAGCTCCGTTGAGTCCGTGAAATCGGCCTTACACCGTGGTCGCAATATTCTAAAAGAAATTGATCAAGATGCGGCCTCAAAAGCCTCCCCCTTGGACAAGCACCAAAAAGATCAACTTTCCTTATATGCGAAGCTCTTCAACGCTCATGATTTTGATAAACTACGCGATATGCTGTCTGCTGAAGTCCGATTACAACTGGTATCCAGAACTAACTTAAACGGGAAAAAAGAAGTCAGTAGTTATTTTGGTAATTATCAGAAAGCCGATGATTGGATCATGACACCTGGACATGTCGAAGGAAAACCCGCCATTCTAGTTTTTGACAGAACCGACCCTGCCGGTCCCCTTAGTTATTTTGTTCTGGTAAATTTCGATACTGAAAAAGTACTAACAATTCGCGACTTCCGCTATGCACGATATGCTATACAAGATGCGCAATGGGAGCGTTTTTAGCTCATCCTTTCTATCAAATAAAAACTTGCTCCGATTTAAGCTCATAAAGAGATGATACGATTGGGACTGTAATGGTTGCGGTGCTGTCGCCACTTGCATAAATCAGACCTTTTTGAAGGAAAATAGTTCTGTCTGATACTACTTTTGCCAGCCTTAAATCATGTAAAACTGTCACAACAGTAAAACCTTTTTTCTCGCACAAATCCCGGCAGATATCGAACAACATAAACTGGTGCTTTAAGTCAAGAGCAGAAGTTGGCTCATCTAGGAGCAATAGGCCGTCGTTTTGATCCCAAATTTGTGCCAAGACACGTGCTAAATGCACCCTTTGTTGTTCTCCTCCAGATAAGGTTGAGAAGAGCCGATCTTTCATGTGAACCATGGACGTCAGGTCAAGCAACTTGAGAATTATGTCGTTATCTAAGTGACTAAGACCCTCCGTTTTTTGAGCGAGACGCCCCATTGACGCAACCTCAAAAACTGTGAAGGGAAAGTCGATTGACACTTGTTGACTTAGCACAGCGCGTCGTCGTGACAATTCGCGCAATGAGAACTCCGAATAAAGCCTGTCTCCTAGATAAATTGAGCCATAGCTCAGCTTGTAAAAACCAGAAAGGCATTTAAGCAGAGTAGATTTACCGGCCCCATTTGGGCCCAAAATGGATAAAATTTCACCTCTTCCAACAGTTAGGGAAACATCGGAGAGAATTGTTTTACCTGAAACAGCGAAAGAAATATTATTTGCAACCAGCATCTATAGTTTTCCTGACGTTTGTTTAACGAGCAACCAAAGAAAAAAAGGTCCGCCAATCAAGCTTGTCAAAACCCCTACAGGTAATTCAGCTGGTGAGACGATTGTTCGTGCAAACGTATCGGCAAGCAATAAAAGCCCAGCGCCCAGAATAGCAGATAAGGGAATTAAAAGTTGATGATTTGCCCCAAATAACAATCGTATAAGATGGGGAACAACTAGTCCGACAAAACCAATAAGACCGCTAATGGCAACGGCAGCCCCTACAGTTAGGGCTGTTGTCACGATAATTGTGCGTTTTAGGCGCACCGTATCAATACCAAGATAAGTCGCATTTTCTTCGCCAAGAAGAAGGACATTCAGCTGACGCGCTTTCAAAACCAAAATCCATATCGCAGGTACCGTGATACTAGCACTTACAAAAACCTGAGCCCATAGTGCCCCGCCTAGACTTCCCATTGTCCAAAAAGTAAAGGCACGCAATTGTTGATCATCACTCAAATATGTCAAAACACCCGTGCCTGCAAAGGTCAGGGCATTAATGGCAATCCCTGCAAGCAACATATGCGTAACCGAAAATAACCCCGATATTTTTGAAAGCCGTAAAATAACGAGACTAGTGAGAGTTCCCCCGACAAAGGCTGCAAGTCCCAGTCCATACAAGCCTAGAAATCCAGTTGCAGGTCCAATTAGAACTATAGAAATTGCAACGGCCAAGGCTGCTCCACTTGAAATACCGATTAACCCCGGATCTGCTAACGGGTTTCGAAATAAACCCTGCATGGCAGCACCAGAGATACCTAACGCTGCGCCAATTAACATCGCCAAAATAGTGCGCGGCAAACGAATATTGAGCAAAACAGACTGCTGCAATTGGTTTAGGTCCCCAAGAATTAAGCCTTGGACAGGAATTGAAATGGCACCAATAGACAGCGAAAAAAGAAAAATGACTAATAACAGTGGGCAAACCAAAATAAATGCTCGTCGCGTTGCACTTATTTGACCTTGTCGCCGCGTTAAAGAAAAAATGGGCATTATAACGGTGCCTGTATTTTTTCATGGAGCTCCAGCGCGGCATACCCTGTTCTAGGTCCAAATCCCAAAAGCAAGAGCCCATCCATATGGACAATATTCCCAGCTTGGCCTGCGGGCGTCAGCGCCACCCCTGGTATTTTGAGCAATCCACCTTTTCCGCCATTCATCTTAAGGCTACGACTAGTAATCAAAATAACATCAGGCGCAAACTTAACGGCAGCTTCTGGTGTTAATGGCTTATAGCCTGTAAAACCATCTGCGACATTGCGCCCACCAGCGAGGCTGATTAACGCGTTTGCAGATGTAGCAACACCCGCAACCATAGGTGTACTCGTACCGTGGCTTGTTAAAAAGAGTATTGAAGGTTTCTTCGCCTGACTGCTGACTTTCACCGATACTTGGTTCAATATCAGATCAAGTTCCGTTACCATTTTTTGTGCTTGCTCTGTCTTACCTAAAATACTGCCAATAGAGAGAATATTTTGCCGTACATCCGCGACGGACTTCGCCGATTTTACAGTTAAAACTTTAACGCCGGCGCTCTTAATCTGGGTCAAAACCGAAGGAGGCCCTGCATCTTCAGTTACTAACAACAAATCAGGATTTAGAGAGAGAATTCCTTCAGCAGATAGATTCCGCTGATACCCAACTTTGGGTAATTTTCCAGCTGCGGCGGGAAAGGAACTGGTGGTATCAGATCCCACTAGCCTCTGGTCTTCGTTTAATGCATAAATAACTTCAGTAACGGCGCCACCAACAGATACTATTCTGTCAGGTATTTCCGCAGCCACCAAATTTCCACTAATTAATAGTAAAGTAAGAAGGAAAAAATTTCTCATTTTGAAAACTCTTTTTTCATCAGTATGTTGGCAGTTTCAATACCACGAGATTGTAAATACGTGAGAAGGGTCAAAAATCGTTCAAGCGAGACAGCTTTATCTCCCGCCACAATAAATTTTTTGTCTGAATTTTTGGATGTTGCTTTGATAATAGCAGTCTTCAGAGCGCCAAATTCATCAAAACTCTCACCATCCAACGCATAACCGGAAAATTTAATCTCCAAAATGTAATGCTTGTCTGTCGGAGACTGGGCAACTTCTTCGGCTACCCCTTCAGGCAGTGTTAAATCTAGCGTCCTATAGGCAGCACCAGCGGTCAGAATGAAGAAAACCAAAAGGATAAACAAAATGTCCAGCAATGTGGTTAAATCAGGCAAGACCTCTCCCCCTTCGTCGGGCTTATATGCCACTTGCGAAAGATTAATCATTGTCCAACCATCATTGAACTAACATTGGAATTTATTCGATCCTCTTCGGAAGGGTTCATCTGTATATCAACTTCAAGCAAAGAAGCGTTCAAATGAGATGATACGCGATCCAATATTGATGTTCTCCAAGCAGAAAAACCGCTAACCAGAATAAGAACTGGCAAGGCAATCATCAGACCGAAAGCTGTAGTAAGTAACGCCTCCCATAAGCCATCAGCTATCATATTGGGGCTTACAGGATTGTGAGACGCCGCAATAACCCGGAAAGCCTCAATAATTCCCAAAATAGTACCAAGCAACCCCATAAGAGGACTTACCCCCGCAATCAGACGCAAGAAGAACAAGCCACGGCCATAAGGCCGTTTTGCGTCATCAAGTGCGACAGACAATATTTCTTCACAGGATGCTTTCCCACGATGTTGATGTAACTTTAGAATTCGCATTCCTTTAGCCAATAATTTCCGGCCGCCAAAATCAGCGACCAGAAAAAATGCCATTCGTTCCATACAAATCATCATTGCAAGGACTGAACAGACAACTAATGGTAGACCCATAATGCCTAACTTATGATATATTTCAGGCAACGGACTTGGCTTTCTTCTTTGGAAGTTGTGCGACGATCTCTTGCCAAAGTGGAAGCTCAGGTTCACCAGGTTTGCGTTTTCCGAACAGGGTCGTGATAATCTCACCAAATTGATCGAAAACTTCAACAGCAGTCACGATCCCATCAACTGTTGGTTTGCGACTTACCCAACATTCGGCTATATGCGTTTCGTTCAAATGTAGGTTGAATTTTGGATCTAGAACATTGAACCATTCTCCGTGGTCTACAAGTTTTTTAACAGTTCCAGTATGAATTTGTATGCAGCCCCTGTTACCGGTGAAAACCATAATTTCACACTCTTTATCCCGTGCCTGTTCAATGGCATAGCGCGCGGCATTTGTTTCGACTTCATAAGCAAATTCTGCGCCTACTTTGCGGAAACCCTGCTGCCTATCAACACCGAATTTTCGGAGCATGGGGAAGAAATCATGGGTATCTTTTAAATTTGCCCAACTATTTCTGAAATCGACCCAATCAACATCATCATCAGACCTACCTGGTTTTTTAACAGCGTATTCTTCCAATACGAGAGAAGAGATTTGATCCTCTGCAGTAAATTTGGCAACTAAGTTGTTATATGCCGTTTCATCAGACTTATTCGTCAGATAAATCTTGTGGATGGCTGCCCCCGATTTATCAAAGAATTGCAAGCTATTGCGATCCCCCGACTTTATTTTCTCGGTTAATGCAAACACGTGAACCCAGTGAGACATGAAAAGTCGTAAATCAATATCTTCATTGACAAACAAACCCATGTTCATCGGCCCATTACTGAAGAATTTAGGACCTTCATAGACGCCTTTGCGCTCATGAACGCAAGCCTCATTTCGGGTGAGGGCCATCACCTCACCCAAAGGCTCAATTGAGCTCAGAATTTCTTCCATCTTACTGTCAAGACGGATGGCACCATCCCCCATTTGACAAGCGATCAAATCAGCTTCTGTGACAGCCAATTGCTCCGCCGCATTTCTAGCACGCATATTTGGATTTTCTTCTTTTAATTGGGCTAAACGATTTTTGATTTCTTGTAGTGCGGCGTCCATAACTTTTCCTTTTGTTATTGGATGACAAAATTGACGGGTACGCGGACCCAACTTTGGACTCTCTGTCCATTTCTCATATGCGGAACGAATTCCCATCTTTTGACAGCGGACAGGGCTGCGCGATCTAACATGCGGTGTCCCGACGACGTTTCTATTTTTAATTCACGCGCGATCCCCTCTTCAGTAACCAGCGCGTGAAGCAATACACTTCCCTGTTGCCCTAACTCATAAGCTCGGCGCGGATAACGCGGCGGCGTACGTTCACGGTATTTTGCATTTTGAATAACCGTTGCATTAGCATGCCCGTGATTATCGGCCACTGATTGCGCAGTAGTCGGACTTGCCATTGTTTTAGGTTTGGTGACATCAAGTTCAGTCTGTATTGGCTCGCTTTTAGAAGCAGCCTGAATGCTTTCTTCTTCCTTTTTTTCTACCGGTATTGCTACATAACGCACTTTTTTTAACTGGAGGCGAGGCGTAGGCACAGCAACAACGGGCTCTGGTTTTATATCTATTTTTGCAAAAAAAACCTTTTTGATTGATTGTGTCTTCGTCTCAACAGCAAGTAGTTTTTGCGGTTTCGCGACCTTTGGTTTCGTAATCTCTTTAGGAGCAACAGGCACTTTCATTTCTTTGATGTTTTGAATGTTTCTTACCCGTTCCGGCTGGACAGGAATGGGCATGCTTTTAGGGGCCGCGAGGGAATTGAAAGCAATCCTTAATTTTTCGGGTGCCATAAAATCGATTTTTGTCGGGGAGATATTTACTAATGACAGAATGTAAATATTAAAGGCAAAGGATAGGGCAAGAAAACCGCCCCACCCCATCACATTTATCATTCCACGCGGCTCGATGATCACCATTTATAGGAGACCCTTGCAACATAACTGCGGCCTTCTTCGTTCAAAGTTGCAAATCGTTTTTGATATTCTTTGTCAAAAAGATTTTCAATTCCCAGATCAAGGGTCAAGTTCTGCAAGCTGCCTTCACTTGGAGCCCAACGATAATACAAATCGTGCACTCCGTATCCTGCAGTCGGAACCTCGCCCGAACCAACACGATCATTTTCATTCGCATATCTGGAACGCCAACCAAACAGGGACGAAATGCTGTCAACATTGTAGTTAAAATCGGTGATCAGTGTCAGGGGAACATTATTAGATAAATATTCGCCCGTATCATCATCCTTGGCGTGAACTTCGGAAAGGCCCAATTTCATATTGAAGCCATTTATGGCGTATTCGCCCTCGATCTCCCATCCCCAAAGCTTGGCTTCATCGATGTTAGAGTTTTCCGTTGTGCCCGCAAAAATATCCACTTCCTGGTTGATAAAATCTTCGCCGCGGCTTCTGTGCCATGCGCCCTTAACTTTGATCTGATCATTCTTTGCTATCAGGTTTTTAAAGTTAAAGCCTGCACCCGCCTCAAAGGTCGTCACTGTTTCAGGTTTAAGATCAGGATTTGGGATAAAATGATTGTCGGGAAAGAAGGGTGCAAACCCCGGAAAATGCTGCCCGCTCGAATATAGCTCCGTCATGTTCGGCGCCCGAAATGCTTGAGCAATACTTCCGAACAGGACATAATTCTTGGTTGGATTGTAGCTTAGAGAAAGTTTTGGAGAAACGGCACTTTCATCCTGTGAATTGCCGTCATCATCATCGCTTTGAAAACGATCAAACCGTGCAGCTGGAATAACCATAAACCGTCCGGCAGATGTCTCGAAAGTAACTTCGTCTTGAAGGTAGACACCGTAATTCAGCGTATCTGCATCAGGAACACCAGCACGAGAGCCGTCTGCTGTGGCTGTACTAGCCCCCTCCTGTACATCCCGATAAATTTCGACGCCATAAGAAAGCGTATGTCTTTGATTGGCTCCAAAATCAAACCTGCTTTGATTATCAGCAGTAAACCCAAGTGTTTCGATTGAACGGCTCTGAACACGGCCAGCGTTCGATCCGGTGATATCTTCTTCTTCAACTTCCAAATCATTGAAGTAAGTATGGAGCTTAAGGTTAAGCAGTTGATTGTCTGGGTTGTCATAGAGGTATTTTATGCTGAACTGATTGTCCCGAACATCTTTGTCCACAATAGGATTGGATGAAGATATCCCCCCTGCACCATTGTTTGGTTCCTGACCCGAATTATTCAGTCCTTGATACTGAAATTTTAGGGTATGCCAATCTGCGATACTATAACCAAGTTTGAGCAAACCGGAGACGACTTCATCCTCTGTATCAAGCTCATCCCCCCCACCGGTCCGAATATCACCGGAATCTTTGTAAGTAATGCTCCCCAGCACATCTAGTTTGTCCGTCCGCCCATAAACACTGACAACGGGGGCAATTTCACGGTTACCACTTCGATAACCAAGGCTGGTCGTTACTCCGAAATTGTCACCCGCTGTCAGTATATCTGAAGCGTCCTTTGTCTCAAACGCGATCACACCGCCAACGCCGCCGCCGCCATAAATGGCTGAAGAAGCACCTTTTACCACTTCAACTCTCTTTAACAGACTTGGATCAACAAAAAAACGTCCATCATGAGCAGATTCAAAATTCTGCCTTCGTCCGTCGATCAAAGTAATGATTGCCTCGTCATCGAACCCTCGAATTGAGACCGTTTGTCCATTTCTGCGTGGACCATTATCTACCTCGACGCCCGTCACGAACTCTAGAATGTCGCCGATATCACCGGATAATGCGGCTCCCGGCGCATCTGTATCAACAGTTGATACCATCGCCGGAACATCAAAGGTAGATTGAGCGCTTCGGGTGGCATATACGGTAACGGTATCCAGCGATGTGATGGTTTTTTGATCTTCCGCCTGTGCAACGGTCAAAAAAGAAGTTGATAAAAGCGCACCCATTAAGGTCACGCAAGACGCCTGTCGCATGTCAATTCCTATTACTGAATTAAGGGCGATTGCTGGCTGCCTTGCTTGGCCTTTCGGCTGGCTGGGTGGCTCGCTACTAACCTACTTAGTTAAAATTAGTTTTCCTGTACCAGTTAAGCGTAATTTATACTCAAAACCATTGTGTAAAATTGAAAGCTCATTCCCAAAAAGGAAAAGGTCAGAACTTTCAATTCGGCCTTTGGTCACGGGAATAAATCGCGCATCCTGTAATAACGCTTCTGTTTTCGTTCCCATTCAAAATTCGCTCGCTCGTTTAGCTAGGTATAACTTTCATTGTTAGGAATAATTATCAATTGCAATGATATCTGTCAATAGATTTTCATATTTTGTACATTCAAACACAAATAATCTCTATTATTTGACAAATTCGTGCGGCTCGTTAGGCTCCCACAAAACTGCGTTAAAGAGTTTAATTTGAGAGCTCACGAGACTCACGAGAGGTACAATTGCAAAATAAAATAAATGAATTTATCCGGATGAACCAAGCAGGCTTAATTCTGGACTTATGCGAAAAATTCTATGACGAAAATGTTATTATGTTGAATAACGGAGCCATTTTCGCTCGCTCCATGAAGGAAGCCTACGAAAAACAGAAAGGATTCATAAGTAAGGTTAAAGAATTTGAGGTGAAACTAATCGCAAAAGAAATCATAGGCAATAAATCCGAACTAACATTTGATTATTCGATGACTGGCGAGGATTTAGCAATCACAAGATTTATTGGAAAGCATGTACAAACCTGGAATGGTCAAAAAATTATTCGCGAAGAATATCAAACTATCGAATGATTTTTGTTTAAATTGACAAGGCATTTTTTCGGTTGTTATAAATTCATGGTCATCGGAATTTGAATTCTGAACACAGTCCCAACCTTTGAATTTTCGTTTATTATTGATATATGCCCGGAATGACGAGAAATAATTTCCTTAACGATCGGAAGTCCTAAACCACATCCCTCCTCGCTCCCTCCTGGAATACGGTAAAATCGTTCAAAAATCTTCACTTGCTCATCCACCGGTATACCTGGCCCGTTGTCTTCGACTTCCACGATCGCCTGATCGCCCTTTTTAAAAAAACGAACGGTAATACGCGCTCCTTTCTCACAATAAGTCAGTGAATTGCTAATCAGGTTTCTAAGAGCTTCTTCAAGAAGCCCTTTCTGTCCATTGATTGGAAGTACATTTTCGTCACTCTCACATCCCAGATCCATTTTTTGAGAGAGTGCTCTAGGCACCAACTCAGTGGTTATCTCGCGGCATATGTCTGCTAGGTTAAGTTCGCTAAATTCAATTTCACTATCAGTTGGCGTTGCTCTGGCAAGGCTTAACAACTGTTGTATTAAATGGCTGGATTGATAAGTGCTATTACGTAAATGATCTAACCGTTTTTTAATCTCTTTTGGGTCTTCTTCCATTAAAGCCAAGTCGGCCTGCGTTTGAATTCCAGCAAGCGGCGTACGCAATTGGTGTGCAGCGTTCGATGTAAAACGTTGCATAGCTTCAATGCTATTTCCAAGCCTTAACATAAGACTATTAATCGCCCCGACGAGATGTCGGACTTCTTGTGGTACTTCATGTCGAATTGGCCTTAAATCCGACTCTGTCCGCCTATTGAGCGCTTCTTCTAATTTTAGGAGTGGTTTAAACCCTCTACTAATCCCAACCCATAAAACTACACCCGCGCCAATAATTAAAATTAGTTGTCGGAGGAAAGAGCGCGTTAGCATCTCAAGTGCCAATTGATCACGCGCGTCCACTGTTTCAGCAACTTTAACCACAAAACGCGTTGAAAATTTAGGGCTGGAAATATAACGGGAAACCGCACCTATACGGACTTTGTCTCCTCGATAAACCGCGTCATAGAAAAGTGGTATATCTGAGTTCAGGTCTTGTGCATCCGGTATGGGCGGAAGATCAGAATATCCTGTCAAGGATGCCCCGCTTGCACCGGAAACCTGATAGAAAACCCGGTCCTGAGCCTCTGACGTTAGCATCTCCAGCGCCACATACGGTATATCCACATCAATCTCATCATCCACTACAATCACCCGCTCAGCAATTGCCAGCGCAGACCCCAACAAAATACGATCATAAGCTTCGTTCGCAGCAATACGCGCACTTGAGGACACTTCAAATAACATCAGCGCACCGATTGTAATCAATACGGCAAATAGCCAGAGCAATAATTGTTTACGTAATGATCTGTTATGCCAAGTCATTGTTTTTCAAGCAGGTATCCTAGTCCCCGCACTGTTTTAATAACAATACCACCTGGCTGAAGGCGCTTTCGCAATCGGCTTACATAAAGCTCAATCGCGTTTGGTGTTATCTCGTCATCAAAATTTGCAAGACCGTCCGCTATCTGTTCCTTATTCACCACATGTCCAACACGTGTGAGTAATATCTCTAAAAGACTGAGCTCTCGCTTTGGAAGTTCCAACGGTTGACCTGATACGAAAACTCGTCTTGCAACAGTATCAAAAACCAACGTTCCACATTTTATTTCAGGGGATTTATTGTCTGCATTTCTGCGTAGTAAAGCTCGAACCCGCGCCTCGAGCTCCGGCAGATCAAAAGGTTTTGTAAGATAGTCATCTGCGCCAAGGTCAAGTCCAGAAACTCTATCTTCCAGTTTATCCCGCGCAGTCAAAATTAGAACCTGTGTAAGGGCGCCCCGATTTCGCATTTCAGATAAGACTTGCAAGCCATCCATTCCGGGTAAATTAATGTCGAGGACAACAAGGTCAAATTTTTCATATGCCAAAATCTCATTAGCCAACGCCCCGTCACTCAGAACATCCACAGCAAATCCAGCCTTTTCCAAAGCACGAGAAATACCATCTGCCAGTGCAGCATTATCTTCAACAACCAATATTCTCATAATATCAGTCTAGTAATAGAAACTTATAAAAGTCGAGAAAAACTGACTTAATCTCTGCCGCGACACAAATGCGATTATATGCGTATAGTGCAACATAGGGACACAAATCAGGTCAAAATATGCGTTTGCGGCTTTTTGTTATACTTTACCTCTTAGGCGTAGGAGTAAATCCACTCCAAGCCAAAGAATTTCTCTTCCCGGCATTGTCTCCTCAATCGATTGAGGAAGATGCCCTCCCGTTGATCATTTACAGTACAACAGACATCGAAGTAATCCGACCTGTCATACAGGATTTTCAACAAACCGCTCCTGAGCTTGATATCATCTATCATGACATTCAAAGTGTCGCCTTATATGAGCGAGTGATAGAAGAAACGAAAAAGGGTAATAAAACTGCCGACCTAGTCTTAAGTTCCGCTATGGATCTTCAAATTAAATTGGCGAATGACGGATATGCGGCCTCTTATTCACCAGCAAATAGATCATCCCTACCCAGTTGGGCAAATTGGCGAGATGAAGCCTTTGGTGTCACCGTTGAGCCTGTGGTTATCGTCTATAACAAACCTTTTTTTAAAGGTAAAAAAATCCCCAAGACACGTTCTGATCTTTTGGACCTTCTGGAAGATCAGCCAGATGCTCTTTTCGGTCGCATCGCCACTTATGACGTGACAATGAGTGGTTTGGGTTTCCTTTTTTTATCAAGAGACATTGAGCTGTACAGCGCCACTTGGGATCTTGTGCGAGCCATGAGGCAAAATGGGCTTAAAACTTATTCCAGCACAGGCGAAATTCTGGACCATATTGCAAAAGGCAGAATAGTACTTGGCTATAATCTTTTAGGATCTTACGCACTTTCTCGCCTAAAAAAAGAGCCTACGGTAGGGGTCATTTTACCTGAAGATTATACGTTGGTCATGTCTCGTATTGCCCTTATCCCACGGGCCGCCCAATCGGCAAAAAACGGCCAAATATTTTTGAACTACCTTTTGTCCATACGAGGTCAGACAGAACTTATGCAAAAGGCTCGATTAAACGCCGTCATTCCCGGAATTAAAAGCGCAGAAGGACAACTTCAGCTCGAAGGGCGTGCCTTACGCCCGATAACGGTTGGTACAAGCTTACTGGTGTATCTGGACCAGTTAAAACGGCGAAGGGTTATTAAAAGATGGAAGCGGGCGTTAAAAATAAAATGAATTCGTCGCTGTGACAGGTAGATGACAGTTTCATCCAGTAAGGTTGTGCCAGATCGCATTAGAAATAAAAAATTGGTCTGGGAGATACTGTGAAACGACGCGCTTTTGTAGTCGCCTTCCTTAATTCCAATGACTTGATGCGCTTGGGCTTTATAACTTGGAGGAAATTAGATGTTCAAATTTACGAGGCGTACCTTTGTATCCTTTTTTGCAGCAGCAGGAATTACAGCGACACTGGGTGCCGCACCAACACACGCGGCAGAAATCGAAAAAATTCATTTCTTGATTCCCGGCGGTGCTGGAGGTGGTTGGGATGGAACCGCTCGTGGTACTGGTGAAGCTTTAACAAAAGCAGGGATTGTTGGCTCCGCTTCATATGAAAATATGTCGGGTGGCGGTGGCGGCAAAGCCATTGCTCATTTGATTGAAACGGCAAAACGTCAAGGAAACACCTTAATGGTGAATTCCACACCGATTGTTATTCGATCACTCACAAAAGTCTTCCCTCAATCCTTCCGCGATCTGGTTCCAATTGCTGGTACAATTGGCGATTATGCCGCATTCGTTGTCGCAATAGATTCAAAATACAAGTCCTTTGCAGAAGTCGTAACGGATTTCAAAGCTGATCCAAAATCCGTAAAAATTGGCGGTGGTTCCACGCGCGGTAGCATGGATCACTTAGTTGCGGCCTATGCCTTTAAAGCTGCGGGCGGTGATCCAAAAAAAGTTAAATACATTCCTTATGATGCCGGCGGAAAAGCAATGGCGGGACTTTTATCTGGAGAAACATCTATTCTGTCTACGGGGCTGTCCGAAGGTTTGGAACTGGCCCGTGCAGGACAAGTTCGTATTCTCGCAATGACCGGAAGTGCCCGCATTGCGGACGCACCTGACATTGCAACTTTGAAAGAGCAAGGCATTGACGCAACTTTCGTCAATTGGCGTGGTTTCTTTGCAGCGCCCGGTACAAGCGAAGCAAAAGCAAAAGCCTATTATGCTGCATTAGAGAAAATGTACGAAACACCTGAATGGGAAAATGTTCGTAAACGCAATGGATGGGTTGAAATTTACAATCCAGGTTCAAAATTCACCCGTTTTCTTGAAGGTCAGGAAAAAGTTATCGGTGAATTAATGCGTGAACTTGGCTTCTTAAAATAAGCCAACACGACCAGTAAATATAAGGAGACATTCCTGTGACCATTACCAAAGATAAAGCAGGCGCCTTCGCGTTTCTGGTTTTAGCATTGGCCTACGGCCTCAATATCGGTGACATTCCTATGCTGCCAGGAGATGAGGATGAACCGTTCAACGCTAAAACCATGCCGACCTTCTTGGCCTGGCTCATGGGCAGTGTCTCCTTTATTATGCTCGTTACCCGCTCTCGCAATGAGAGCGGATCTGATCCAGTAGTTGGGGCTTTTACCGGTCTAGAATGGGGTAAGACTAGCCAGCTACTGGGGCTGATGGTTTTTTACGGTATGACGATTACGTTTCTGGGCTTCATTCCCTCCACAATCTTGTTTATTTTTGGTGGTTTGTGGATACTGGAGGAAAGGAGCTTGAAGGTTCTGCTTTTAAGCTCAATCCCCCTCACTGTTATATTCTGGTATATTCTCAGTCAACTTCTTGGCATTTACCTGACACATGGTGAGCTCTTCTTCATGTTGGGAGGCACCCAATGATTGAGGGTATTCTTCAAGGCCTTTATACGGCCACAACACCCATCAACCTCCTTATGGTTTTTGTCGGCTGCTTTGCCGGTACTTTTATTGGAATGTTACCGGGTCTTGGGCCAATCTCAGCGATAGCACTCATGATCCCTATCACCTATGGGTTTGATCCTTCAACAGGGATGATATTGATGGCTGGCGTTTATTATGGTGCCATATTCGGGGGGTCAACTTCCGCTATTCTCATCAATGCCCCCGGTGTTGCCGGAACCGTGGCCACAGCCTTTGACGGATACCCACTGGCAAAACAAGGACATGCGGGAAAAGCACTCGCCTTGGCAGCCTATTCATCCTTCGCTGGCGGAACTATTGCAGCCATTTTTCTGCTGGTTGCAGCCCCGGCTTTGGCAAGCGTTTCTTTGAGCTTCCAAAGTGCAGACTATTTTGCCCTAATGGTCATGGGATTAACCGCCGTCTCTGCCTTTGCAGGAAAAGGGAACTTCCTGAAAGCCATATTGATGACGGTTCTGGGTTTAATGTTATCCACCATTGGAACAGATCAATCAGCAGGCATTCAACGATTTACCTTTGGTCAAATTGACTTAATTGACGGAATATCTTTCCTCCTCCTCGCCATGGCGACTTTTGCATTGTCCGAAGCCCTGATGGGTGTCCTTAGGCCCGACGCTGTCAATGTTGAAGCTGATAAAGCAACGAAAGGTGAGTTAGGAAGTATGAAGCTGACGAAGGAAGAAGTTAAGTTTGTGGCCCCTGTTGTTGCCCGAAGTTCCGTCCTTGGCTTTTTTATTGGGGTTCTTCCCGGCGCCGGTGCCACCATTGCTTCTTTTCTGGCCTACGGCATGGAACGTAACCTTGCAAGCGCCAAAGAAAAACTGAAATTTGGCAAAGGATCTTTGCGAGGCCTTGCAGCACCTGAAACAGCTAATAATGCAGCCTGTTCGGGATCTTTTGTCCCATTGCTAACCCTAGGAATTCCAGGCTCTGGCACCACTGCGGTTATGCTAGGCGCCCTAATTTCATATGGTGTTCAACCGGGACCCCGACTTTTCGTAGAACAGCCTGCCGTATTCTGGTCAGTTATTATTTCCATGTATGTCGGCAATGTCATACTTCTGGTTTTGAACTTACCCCTTATTCCCTACATCGCGCGGCTTCTGGCTTTGCCAAAACAAATCCTGATCCCACTAATTTTGTTTTTCTCTTTGATCGGTGTGTATCTTGTCAGCTTCAATACCTATGACATTTACATGATGGTTTTTGTAGCGGCCATCGTTCTTGCCATACGCCTGATTGACTTTCCCTTGGCCCCTATGCTTTTAGGATTTATTCTTGGAGGAATGCTGGAAGATAATTTGCGTCGGGCGCTTGCCATCAGTGACGGAGAGGCTTCGTTCTTATGGGAGCGGCCAATAACCGCCGTTATTTTGGGAATTACCTGCGTGTTGTTAATCTCACCTTTATGGACAATTATTAAAGACCGCCGTGCCAAAAATTTTGCTGATGGTGAAGGTTGATAATGTGTACTTAAGGAAAGGCTATATCAAAACAAAACCTTCCTTTTCATATTTTCCTTAAATTTCACACTTTACGGGGTTATTTATTTGTGGCTGACTGCCGCTAGATTAACGAAAAAGGTTTCAATATGGATTTACAAATTTGGCTTGCATTCGTCGCTGCATCAACAGCTCTTCTGCTTATTCCGGGGCCAACAGTACTGCTTATTTTAAGTTATGCTATTAGCCATGGAAGATCGGTAGCCCTTGCGACTGTTGCCGGTGTTGCTCTTGGTGATTTTCTTGCAATGACCGCATCCCTTGCTGGGTTGGGAGCCTTGGTATTAGCCTCTTCATTGCTATTCACTTTGCTGAAATGGATCGGAGCCGCTTATCTCTTTTATTTAGGCATAAAGCTTTTTCGAAGTGCATCCAAAGTAACTGTTGATAGTTTGGGCCTCGTCACACAGTCACCCAGCAAAAACGTTTTTAGTCATGCGACGGCGGTGACCGCCCTTAATCCCAAATCCATTGCCTTTTTCATAGCCTTTGTGCCGCAGTTTGTAACGGCAACTGAACCGCTCGTCCCTCAGTTTGCAATATTAATCACTACTTTTGTGGGGTTAGCGACGATAAATGCCTTGGCATATGCTATTTTGGCGGATCGGTTACGCAGCAAAATCGCCCGGCCTTCAGTCGTTGCTTGGATGTCTCGGTTTGGGGGAAGTGCCCTTATAGCAATGGGCGTCGCAACCGTGGCTTTCAGGCGCACGAACTCTTAAGTTACATAAGCAGAATATTTAGGGGAAACTCGATGTTAAAAACAACCACTTTCATATTTACGATTGTGTTCATTATTTTTATATCGCCCCTTATATCTGCGACCGAAAGCCAGCCTTTCACAGAAATCAGTTTCTACTTTCACCATGAGGAAAAGCAGCCATCTCTGATCAAACGCAAGGCCTCTTTCTTTCCGGCAAGCGCTAACAAAGCTGTTATTTTGGCCCATCAGTGGGGGGCTCCGAAAGAAAGCTGGTATTTCTTTTCAAAGATTTTGCAAAAACAGAATATTCCGTCTGTTGTCTTATACGACAGCGGAACAGATGATGTCTTGGGAGCAGTAGGGTATCTTAAAGGTAAAGGCTACAAAGATATACTGTTGGTTGGGGCCAGTATTGGTGGCGGAGCTATAATGCGGGCGATTAGCACCGCGCCGGATCCAGCTATTTCAAAAATTATTTTGCTTGCCCCTGGAGCTGGGCCCGCCGTGAAAGCACCTGACATAAAAAAGCTCGTAATTGTTGCGAAACAGGATTTCTACAAAAAATTTGCCTATGACGCGTTCAGTGAATCCGTCCAACCTAAGCAGTTAAAAGAGTATTCTGGAACAGAACACGCGCAAGGCCTTTTCAAAGGCCCCCATAGAGAAGACTTGATCTCAACTCTTCTGAAGTTTTTAAGGGACTAATTACTTTAGTTGTTCCCTATGAAATCACTTGCTGGACTTTAGATTCCAATGAAGAAAATCATGAGCAAATGAAAATCAGCGTCACTTTTTAAAACCAATGTTCACTAACCTGCTATATAAGAAAAACAGGGAGACAGGGAATGGATTTTACTAAAGACAAACTAAGGAATTCAATGAGAGGCGTAGGTATCGGTCTGACCCTAGTCTTTGCGGCATTTTTTACGCTTAGTGGATGCACTCCTTTTGGGGGAAATATATCTGACTCCCAACTAGAGAAAATAAAAAAATCCGAACATTTTAAAGAAGGTAAATTTGTCAATACAATCCCTCAAAGTCCTGAAAGTTTCGGTTTGTATTGGAATTACTTAAAAGAACAATTTGGGGGAGACCAAGTACGAAACCCGCCAGCGTCTATCCCCGTTAAGATGCTAACAAATGATGATTTTAAAGACCTGCCTGCTGAAGGATTAAAAGCCATTTGGTTTGGCCATTCTACTGTTTATATTGAGCTAGACGGCTATAGGCTAATGGTTGATCCTATCTTTTCCGAATATGCATCCCCCTTTGACTGGATAGGCCCAAAACGTTTTCATCCGACGCCTGCCTCTCTTGAAGATATGCCGAAAATCGATGCGGTCATGATCTCTCACGACCATTACGACCACCTTGATATGGAAACAATCAAACATCTGGCCCTTAAAGGGACGCGGTTTTACATCCCCTTGGGCGTTAGCGCTCATCTGATTGAATGGGGTGTTCCTGTGGCGCAAATAACGGAACTTGATTGGTGGGAGGAGGCTAAACTTGGCCCTCTGGCGATCATTTCCACTCCAGCGAGGCATTATTCTGGACGCGATCTATTTGACAAAAACAAGACCTTTTGGTCATCTTGGACAGTTGCAGGGCCTAAACATCGTATTTTCTATAGTGGTGATACAGGATATTCGGATCACTTTAAAAAAATCGGCAAGAAGCTGGGTCCCTTTGATCTTAGCATTATTAAAGTCGGGGCCTATGGTCCGGGCCAACCATGGATTGATGTTCACATGGAAGCCGAGAAATCTGTTTTGGCCCACCAGGACTTGAAAGCAAAAGCAATGCTACCCGTCCACTGGGCCACATTCAACATGGGGTTTCATGATTGGGACGAGCCCATCAAACTTACGATAAATGCTGCAAAGACAAATAGTGTGCACTTGTTAACGCCTATGGTTGGGGAAGCAGTAATTCCCGGATCTCCCGTGCAAAATGACTATTGGTGGGAACGCGTAAAGTGAACGTGTAATGCTGTTTATTAAAAGTCGGAAACTGCTCATTAGACAAGCTAGAATTAATTACTTATAATATCGTAAAACAACTAATAAAAAAGAGTTAGAGAATGACCATAATTTTAAATGACGCTGAAGTTATTGACCAAATTTTCAATCATATTGATGGAAAGACGACTGATCTTGCGGATAAAACTTGGCAAGAACCTATCGAAAACTACAAATCAGAAGAACGATTTAAAGCTGAAATTGCACTGCTGAAACGCCTTCCCGTGCCTTACTGCCCATCCGCTTCATTGCCCGAAAATGGAACATATGTTGCAAGAACGGCTGCGGGCACACCGTTAATTGCCGTGCGCGGAGATGATGGTATTGTTCGGGCGTTTTATAATTCCTGCCGCCATCGTGGCATGGCCGTTGCTGAAGGAAGTGGCAGCGCTCGAACTTTTGTCTGCCCTTATCATTCTTGGGCTTATGGTTTGGACGGACAACTAAAGCATGTGCCGGGAGCCGACGGATTTCCGGATTTGGATTACGAAAAACATGGATTGGTTCAAGTCCATGCAGAAGAACGCTCCGGCCTGATTTTTGTTACACAAGAAGATCCCATATCGGAAGGGGCTCTTGAAGCTTTACCAGACTTTTTCAACCCCGACCAAGTCGCTTTCGACAAAATTGAATTTAACGATAATGCCAATTGGAAGCTTCTCGCTGAGACTTCAATGGAGGGTTATCATATCAAGGCTTTACATAATAAGACTTTCTACCCTTATGGGTTGGACAATATCAATATTGTGGAAACCTTTGGCCCTAATTCCCGTATTGTTTTCCCTTTCAGACGAATTGAAAAATTGCGTGATATACCGCGCGACGAACGTCGCTTAAGCGGCATGGTTACGGACGTTTTCCAGCTTTTCCCAAACACTCATATTTCTGTTCTATCCGATCATTCTCTACTTATTATTTTGGAACCTGTATCCCCTACAGAAACTCGTTGGGAAATTTTCCGGCTTAATAATCGCATGAAAGGCGGCAAAGAAATTGATCTGGAGAAGGCGAAACGGGACGCAAGTTTTGTGACAGATACAGGGCTTGGCGAAGACAGGCATGCAGCCCGATCCATTCAAGCTGGAATGGCCGGGAAAGCGAATGAGTTTTTCACATTTGGAAAATTTGAAAAGGCTGCTATCCATTTCCACGAAGTAATGGATGAAATGCTAACAAAACTACCTAAGGGCTAGTTTAATTTGTTTTTAAGATTAGCGAGAATAGTGATACTCTTTCAGCATGACATTACAAAATGAAAAGACCAAACAGGCTGAGTTTCATCCGCGCCCAGAAAAGCCACTCGCTTATCTAAAAGCATGCCCTGCATATGCCCCCTCCCCTTTGACAACCTTTTCCATTAAAGAAGGAATTAGTGTTTTTGTTAAGGACGAGACGTCTCGTATGGGATTGGGGGCCTTTAAGGCTCTCGGTGGCCCCTATGCCGTTGCAAAATTAATAGAGGACCGCTGGCGCACACTTCATAATGAAGATCTCTCCCCTAATCGTATTTTGGATCAAGATGTCAAAGAGCTAGCGGCCAAAATGACATTTGTATGCGCAAGTGCCGGAAATCATGGCCTTGGCGTTGCAGCAGGCGCTCGCCTGTTTGGAGCTCGCGCCCGTATTTATCTGGCAAACTCAGTGCCAAAAGAGTTCGAGAAAAAATTATCCCTTATGGGAGCGGAAGTTGTAAGAGCCGGTGAGTTGTATGATGAAAGCGTCGCTGCGGCGTTAACAGATTCAAAAAATACAGGTGCGACCCTTTTAGCCGATGGAACTTGGCCTGGTTACACCGAAATCCCTATGCATGTGATGGAAGGTTATACTGTTATAGCAGAAGAGCTCCGGCAAGAGTTTGAACAATCCAACAATTGGCCCACACATGTCTATCTTCAAGCAGGTGTTGGTGGCTTGGCTGCGGCGATCGCTTATATGATAAGAAAAAATTGGGCCAATCGACCTGAAATCATTGTTGTTGAGCCTGATGCGGCCCCCTGCTTGCAAGCAAGTTCAAAAGCGGGTCAAGCAACACGTGCAGATGGACCTGAATCCAATATGGGGCGTCTTGATTGCAAGGAACCTTCTATCGTTGCCTGGCAAACCTTGGAACGGGTGTCGGTGAAATATGTAACTGTGACAGATAGTGAGGCAGAGGATGCCGCACAACACCTTCAAAAACGCGGAATGCCAACGACACCTTCTGGTGCCGCCGGCTTTGCTGCCTTGTTAAAAGTGTCCTCTTACGATCCTGAGACATTCCAGCCATTGATTATTGTTTCAGAAGGCGCACAAGCATAAGCCAGCTATCTTCTGAGCTTCAGCTTCTTATGCTTTGAGCAATAGCCGCTTTAACAGGGGTTGCTTTAAAATCCGGTAAGATAGTCGCAAGTTTAGCACCATCGATCCGATGAGGCACCCGCCAAAGATAGGCCATTTCCATGACCTCTCGCATTTGAGGCATGACTAGACCTAGGAGGCGCACAAAATTCCATGGCATATTTTTTACTTTCAGTTTGCGTCCCAATTCTTCCTCCATTACGTCTACCAATTGCTGGCCTGTAAGTCCGTATCCCGGAAATCCGACTTCTTCAAAAGGCTTGAAATATTGCCTTTTATCAGCAAGTGCAGCCATTGCTTTCGCAAAATCTGGCAAATATGCCCATGCATGAACTTGGTCCAGTGCCGCTGGATACATAACGTGTCCTTTGCCAAGGTTCCCCGTGATATGACTACCAAACCAGTCGCCGGTTTTTTGTTGTTCGAAATAATCCCCTGCCCGTAAGACAATTGTCTGTATACCAGATCTCCGATAAGTCTCCTCCATTTCCAACCGAAGACGGCCTTTATGGCTGGTGGGCTTGTGTTCAGTGCTTTCAGTCAAATTCAACGGCATTCCGGCACCATAATTATAAACGTTCCCGGGAAGCATAACCGTCGCACCGGACTTTTTAGCAGCAGAGATGACAGAATTTGTAAGACGCGGAAGATCCTTTTTCCATTTTGGATAAGGGGGATTAAGGGCATTAATGATAACATCACAGCCCATAGATGCTTCAGCAACTTCATTCGCATCAAAAGCATCTCCGGTTATCTGCTGAACACCGGTCCCACTGTGCCTTGAAGCATCAATTTTCCATGAACGTGCGAATGCCCGTACTTTCCAACCATTTTTTGAAAATGCTTCAACTGCGGCGCGGCCAAACCGTCCATTTGCACCCAATACGATGACTGTTCCCGACATGTTATTCTCCTTTTCATCTTCAATTGCGTTGATGAAAGGATTGTGACTTATTTAAAAACGAATTATAATTGCCTAAATATTGTAGTCAGATATTCAAAAATGAATATGACTCATAAGAAAAATAAATGGTTTTGAGACTAATTAAATTTTTAACGGTTGAGGATGATATCGATGCGGACTGAACGTAATGGGATTTTTGTACCACCTTTAACTTTCGCTCGGCTGGATTACAGTCAGGATTTTAAGAACGCCGATATCGCCATCCTCGGTATGCCGTTTGATTGTGGGAGCCATCCAACACGTATCGGGGCAAGGCTTGGGCCAAACGCAATTAGGGAACAATCGATCCTGACGTTGGAGCTCATTGAAGATGCTGCCCCTGATCCGCTTCAACATTTAAACGTTATTGATGCAGGCGATGTCAATATTGCATCAGGTGGCCTTGCTCATATTCACGCTTTTTTTGATCAAGCTGAGAGAGCTATGGATCAAATATTAAACAACGACTGTGTTCCTATTGCATTAGGGGGGGATGGTGCGGTGGCACTACCGCAAATGCGGAGTATTATCAAGAAACACCCTGACGTAGCTGTCATCCATTTCGATGCTCATACAGACGCCTACCCTTTGCGCGGCAACGATCATTATGATAATGCGACCCCCTTCACCCATGCGGCGAAAGAGGGCCTGATTGATCTAACTGCATCTGTTCATGTAGGGGCTCGCGCTCCCGTTAATGCCGTCGCCTCTATCGAATTTACCAAAAAATTGGGATATCGGGTTCTGCCTTGGTCTGAGATTGCGGAAATGCCTATTGAAGAAGCTGTACTGAAAATTCGTAAAAACCTTGAAGGAAAACCGATCTATTTGTGCTTTGACATGGATTTCTTTGATCCCTCTGTTGCACCTGGCGTAGCCACGCCAACCCCGGGGGGGCCTACCACCTACCATGGGCTCGAATTACTTCGGCGTTTGAGTGGCCTTAATTTTGTGGCCTGCGATATAAATACGATGAGCCCTCCCTATGATCAATCAGGCATTACCGCTCAGTTAGCAGCAACGGTTGTTATGGAGGCAATTAACTTGATCCATGCCCGACCAGAAAAGAAAAGTTAAAACAATGAAAATTCTGTCAGCCAACATGAGGTCCAGAACATATGGTTAAATCCTTCGATTGGGGTCATCTACAATCTTTAGTCGCGGTTGCAGAATACGGATCCCTATCAAAAGCAGCTCGGATCCTTGGTAGCAGCCAACCCACTATGGGTCGCCATATCAACGTTTTGGAGTCTCAACTTGGTGTCAATTTATTTGAGCGAACGGCAACAGGCCTTGAGCTCACAGATACGGGCAGCGTTCTTCTTGAACATGCCCGCCAAATGTCTGAAGCCGCCCACAGCCTTTCCCTTAGTGCAGAAGGCCGTTCAGAATCCATTGCCGGAACCATTCGTATTACGGCGAGTAATATTGTCGCAACTTATATCCTGCCAGAAATTCTCACGTTGTTTCATCAGGAAGAACCTGACATTGAAATTGAACTTGTAGCGTCCGACCAGGAAGAAAATCTACTTCAACGGGAAGCGGATATCGCGTTACGAATGTTCAGGCCAACACAGACGGGCGTTTTTACAAAGAAAATTGGAGAACTTCCGCTGGGCCTATATGCGGCGCACTCCTACATAAAACGACGCGGCATACCTCATTCACTCGATGATATTCAAAATCATGACCTTATTGGCTATGATAGAAGTGAGCTCATAATACAGGGGTTTCGCGCAAGCGGGTTAGACGTTGATCGTCATTCCTTTGCTTTTCGCAGTGACAATCAAGTGGCCGCGTGGCGTATGGTGGTTACGGGTTTTGGAATTGGTTTTAACCAGACGGCCATTGGCGATGCAGAACCCCTTGTTACTCGATTGCATATGAATACCCCCCTGCCCACTCTTCCAATGTGGCTTACCGCCCATTCAGAATTGAAGACCAGCCCCCGCGTCCGTCGTGTTTTTGACTTTCTAGCCGAACATTTGCGTCAAACGCCCTAATTTTCCCTTTTTTTTCAAGAAAGAGATCGACCTTTGTATCGTGTCACGGTATGCAAAGCCCATGAATGTAAATACTGATCTAGAAATATTCCTTGTCACCTCACCAGGCCTTGAAGGTCTTCTGTGTTTGGAGGCGATTGAAAAGGGTTTCAAAAAGCCCAAAGCTGACATTGGTGGCGTTACGGTCAAAGGCAGTTGGCAGGAGGTTTGGCGGGCGAACCTTGTGATCCGTGGGGCCAGTAAGGTGCTAGTACGCATTGATGCCTTTCGCGTGGTTCATTTATCTCAGTTGGACAAACGTGCCCGTCGCGTTCCGTGGGCCGATTTCCTACCAAAAGGGATTTCCATTCGAGTTGAAGCGTCCTCCAAGGGATCGCGTATATATCATGAAAAAGCGGCCGCCGAACGCATAGCCAAATCAATTGAAGACGGGCTGGGCGCTACTATATCTGAAGACGCCGACATTAATATCAAGGCCCGTATCTTAAATGATACATGTACGATCAGTATTGATACCTCTGGTGAACTTCTCCATAAACGGGGACATAAAGTTGCGGTTAACAAGGCCCCAATGCGGGAAAACTTAGCCTATCTTATGCTCCGCCAATGTGGTTTCAAAGGGAAAGAGACCGTTATTGATCCCATGTGTGGCTCTGGTACCTTCGTTATTGAAGCGGCGGAAGTTGCTGCCTACCAGAACCCAGGGCGATCCAGAGAATTCGCCTTTGAAAAACTAACAAGTTTCGATGCGGAAGCATGGCAGGATTTACGGAGCAAGCAGATACCTAAACCTCCCTCATTTCAGTTCTACGGCTATGATCGGGATGCCGGCGCCATTAAAATGAGCAAAGACAACGCGGCAAGAGCAGAAGTGGATGCATACACTAATTTCCAGCACCAATCCATCACCGAGTTAACGCCACCCGAAGGCACTCCCGGCCTTGTCATCATCAACCCACCTTACGGCGGGCGAATTGGTAACAAAAAAGCGCTTCACCCTCTCTATCAATCCATGGGCAAGGTATTAAAGGACCGTTTTTCCGGCTGGCGCGTTGGATTGATAACAAGCACACCGGAATTGGTAAACCAAACCGGTCTCCCCTTCACCACAACCAGCAATCCAATCTCCCACGGTGGAATTGGCATAAAAATCTATTCTACCGATGCTCTGGGTTAATTTGAGGTGTCGTGTTGCTCTGCTTTGACACCTAACGTAAATTCACTAATCGATACTATTTAAAAAAACCTCGTGGCGGCGCGATTAACCTATGAATAGCTGCAGGCACATGGGCTGGAGACTTTTACGTTGAACTGGAATAGCTAAGACGACACCAGTAAAAAATAGTTATTTAAAACAATTCATGCAAAAAGCGCCTCCGTTCAGGTAGTCACCCAATTTACTAATATTAAAAATTAGCAATTCCACCATACGGAATACTTGCAAAAAATTGAAGAATATTCCCTCTTTCTAATAATTTCTATATATTATCTTAAAATAATCAATAAAAATATTATAAATGATTTGGGGCGCAAATCTAATGCAATAATATCGATCAGGGAGGTAATGATGAAAAACAAAAATCTAAACCGAAGAGATTTATTGGCAGGCAGTGCAGCAATTGGGGCTACGGCTTTTGCAGCACCGTCTATTGGGACCGCTGCAGGCAAAACAACGACTTGGAAAGTTCAAACATCCTGGCCTGGCGGGATTGGCCTCAATATTTTTAAAGAGTGGTGTAACTCTATAAAAGAAAAATCCGGCGGTGAACTTGAATTCATCGGCTTTGGAGCAAAAGACGTCGTTGGTGATTTCCAACTATTTGATGCTGTAAAAAACGGTGTTTTACAGGCGATGAATCCCTTTACACTCTACTGGGCTGGTCGTATTCCAGCGGCTGTTTTTCTGTCCTCCTATCCCCTAGGCATGAGAAATCCCCATGAATGGGATGTGTTCTATTATGGCCTTGGCGGCTTAGAAATGGCCCGTGAAGTATTTGCTAAACAAGGGATGTATTATGTGGGGCCCATTCATCACGGTGCTAACATTATTCATTCGAAAGTTCCCATTCGATCCATTGATGACTTTAGGGGCCGCAAAATGCGCTTACCGGGCGGAATGGTTGCCGAAGTTTTTCAGGCTATTGGTGCAAAAACCACATTGTTGCCCGGCTCAGAAATTTTCCCCGCGCTGGAAAAGGGAACAATTGACGTCGCCGATTATGTGGGACCTGCAATCAACCACGCCCTTGGATTTGGTCAAGTGACAAAATATGTCTCTATGGGCCCTCCCGGTTTTATGTCCGTCTACCAACCTGTGGACGTTATGGACTTAACCGTTGGCATGGATACATGGAACGCCCTGAGTCCGGCCATGAAACAATTCGTCGAAATGGAAGTAAAAGCTTATTCGATCCATCATCATGCACAAATTCAAAAAGCCGATCAGGCAGCATGGAAACTCTTGGAAGATGAAGGAACTGAAGTTACGCGCCTATCTCAAGACGATGTTGAAGCTTTGACAGAAGTTGCCGTTGAGCGCTGGTTCGCATGGGCAAATAAAGATGCGGATGCGGCTAAAATATTCAAGGTGCAATTGGATTACATGATGTCCGGCTCACTTGGTTATGTAACTCCAGAGATGATTAAGGATTACAGCCTGAAATACTAGTCGCCCTCAAACACAGTCATTCCCGGAGTTCGCACGCTGACCTCCGGGAGTCAAAATTTCATTTATTAGTAGGAGTTTGAGGAGATGCCGAGCATCAACTTCGTCCTGCCTCACTGGTTATACTGGTTGGGGCTTATCGTTTTTCCATTGATTGCAATGTTTCTGGCCAGACGATCGATAAAGGGAGATCAAGACAATAGGCATTCCTTGGGAACTGCCTATTTTGTTTGGTTAGTTGGTGGTTTTCTTGGACTTCACCGACTTTACCTTCGCAATAACTGGGGAATAATTTACTGGCCGCTATTTGCGTTTATTCTCTATGCCTCTTCCGTTGAGCGGGATGCCCGCGTTGTTTATTCCGATGCAAGAGCACAATTGGAACTTGTAGACAGTTCCATCGACAGAAAAGAGAAATACATTAACAGATCGAAAACCAGCATTGGTAAAGCTGAAAATCGATTAAAGGACTTAGTAGAAGGCGACCGCTCATTTGCGAGAATTCAGCGCAAGATTACTAAAGAAAATAAAAAAATAGACAAATATCAAAGCGATATTATTCAAATTCAAAGTGAGGCCCCAGGCTTTAAGAAATCACTTGAAGATGCGGATCAAACGCGAAATCAATGGAATGCGGCAGCTCTCTATGCCCTGTTCGTCGTTTTAGCATTGCTCATTCTTGATTGCATCCTGCTCCCTCGATTACTCCGAAAAGCTGATATCGATTTGGCTAAACACCCTGAGGAAATAATGGATCAGGAAACGCTTGCAGATGACGCAGCTATGATTGGGACGGGTTTTGGAGGGTTAATTGATCGAATTTCTCTCTTTTCAGGAGAGTATGTAGCCTTTTGGTCAATCATTGCCGTCTTTGTTTATTATTACGAGGTAATTGTACGTTATGTGTTCAACTCCCCAACGAATTGGGCTCATGAATCTATGTTTTTGATGTTTGGAATGCAGTATCTGGTAGCTGGTGCTTATGCCATGCTGACGGAAAGCCATGTGAGGGTTGATATTTTTTATGCAAAAATGCCTCCTCGCGGCAAGGCGTTTGTCGACCTTTTAACTTCTGTCTTTTTCTTTATTTTTGCAGGAACCTTGTTGGTAACCAGCTACATATTCTCAAGGGATGCAATCGGTCAGAACGAGGTATCCTTTACTGAATGGGCCGTCCATTATTGGCCCATAAAATGTGTCATGGTAGTTGGAAGTATTCTACTAATAATGCAGGGCATTTCTGTTGTTTTAAAAGATATTTCTATTCTGACAAAAACCTCTCCTGGCAATGGGGAGGCACACTGAAATGGGCATAGAAATTGATATTGCTTGGCTAACTTTGATTATGTTCGGTAGCCTCCTTATTCTCTTGGCTGCTGGATTACCTCTTGCCTTTGTGACAGGTGGCCTTGCCTGTGTCTTTCTTTTCATCCTTGGGGATGCAAGAACACTCAACATTGTTCCTAGTCGTATTTTCCCCTTAATGACGGATTACCAGCTTTCAGCAATTCCATTGTTTATCTTTATGGCAACTATGCTTGAGAGGGCTGGTTTGATTAAGGAGATGTTTAGTGTCATTTATAAATTACTCGGCGGAGTAAAAGGTGGACTTGCATCTGCGACGATTATTGCCTCTACTATTTTGGCTGCCATGGTTGGCGTTATTGGTGCGGCCGTAGTGACCATGGGAATTATTGCCTTACCAGCCATGCTCGAGCGGCGCTACAATACAAAAATTGCCATGGGTTCCATAATGGCTGGAGGAACCCTTGGTATCCTCATCCCACCCTCAATTTTAGCTATCATTTATGCTGTGGTTGCAGAACAGTCCGTTGGTGAACTTTTCATCGGTGCCGTAATACCAGGCTTTCTACTGTCGGGATTTTACATCTGTTATGTAACTATAGTCTGCTACATAGATCCTGTTAAAGGCCCCCCTATTCCTCAAGAGGAGAGGATAGATTTTATCGAGAAACTAAAGCTGCTACGGCAGATGGCTGCGCCGATTATTTTGATCCTTGTGGTGTTCACAGTCTTATTCTCTGGTGCGGCGACACCTGTTGAGGCCGCAGGCATTGGTACATTTGGGGCTTTTATTGTTGCGGCCCTTCATCGACGGCTTAATTGGGGAACTGTGCGGGAGGCTGTGATAACAACCCTAAAAGCCTCTTCCATGGTTATCTGGATTATGTTTGGGGCAACAATTTTTGTAGGTTTGTATGTTCTGGAAGGCGGACAGACTTTTGTTACAGAGTCGTTAGCAGCTACAGGCCTCGGTCCGTGGGGCATCCTCATTTTAATGCAAGTGCTCTTAATAATCCTCGGAATGTTTCTTGACTGGGTCGGTATCTTGCTCTTGTGCGTGCCTATTTTTGTACCGATTATCAAAAGCCTTGGCGGTGAAGCTTTTGGGCTGGAAGATCCCAACGATCTGGTTTTGTGGTTTGGTGTTCTATATCTCGTGAATATGCAAATGAGTTTTCTATCGCCGCCTTTTGGCTACGCCCTGTTCTATTTACGAGGGGTCGCGCCAGATCACATTCCAATGTCTGATATTTTTAAGGCGGCTTTACCCTTTTTAGGCCTCCAATTTGTTGGACTGGCACTGTGCATGACTTTCCCAAAAATTATCACTTGGTTACCCAATTTGGTTTATGGCTGAAGTTCAGCAAACCATTATTTAGTTTCAAGAAGGCTTCAATTAAATCAATTGAGGCCTTCTTTCTTTATAAGGCGCTAATAAAGTTGCCCGCGTTCAGGCTTGTCTTATTGGTGATTTCTGCCCAAAAATATCTGCCTAATGACTAAACCGATTATGTTGAGACGATATCATTACCATCGACAGTACCTGCACTGATTTCTGCAATGACAGTATACCCATCGCTGACCCCGTTATCGTCGTAATATAGATAATTACCGTCAAAGATAACCTTTTGCTCCCCTGTATTCTGGCCACCGGAATAATCCGCATTTGTACCATCATACGCAACATCGCCAATTGTCGTCAGAAAATCATCTACGGCATCATAGAGGCTGTTGAATGCGAAATCTCCTGCCGACAACTGAATTGAATCAATACCATTTTCGAAATCTGTGATGACATTGCTAGCTCCTGCAAAAGTACCGTTCGCTCCAACCTGCACAACTTCGTCAAAAAAATCAAAATTAAAGATGTCGCTTCCGGTACCACCTGTCAAAAGATCATTACCGTCACCACCATCGATGGTATCACCTCCTGCACCACCAACCAGACTATCAACGCCGTCATTTCCCTCTATAATTTCATCAGCAGATCCACCGATGATCGTATCGTCAAAGCGAGAACCTCTCACATTTTCAATATTGGATAGTAGATCTTGGTCGCCATAACCATCATCTGCGACAATTCCCGTTGCGAGATTAACATCAATACCATTTTGAAGGTTTGATCGGTCATATCGCATCAGGTTGAATCCACCACCGCCATCTATGGTATCGTTACCGGCACGCCCGATAAAACGATCGTCTCCGCCGCCTCCCACCAGGCTATCGTCATAGTTCGAACCTTGAACTTCATCCATTTCGGTAAATACATCGATATTGCTATAGCCATCGTCTGTGGTTGTACCTGCACCATCGATTAGATTAGAGAAGATCACCGTCACACCACCTTCTGCCCAACTGTAACTAAGACGGTTAAAGGCGGCAGCCCCTCCGTCCATCGTGTCATTACCAGCACTTCCAATAAATCCAAAATAGACGTCTGAATAATTGAATCCGGTGATTAAGTCGTCTCCAGTCCCACCTGAAAGTCCGAAACCACTAAAGCCTGTACTAATAATATCATTCAAATTGAGAAGCGTATCAGTACCGGATGCCCCTTTACTAACAAGGCCAGTTGAAAGGTCAGCATTTAAATTATCTGATATATCGCTATAATCGACTTCAAAATAGCCTGCAGTACTAGCGAAATCCATTGTGTCATCACCGGTGCCACCGAGAATGTAATCATAACCGAAGTTATTGCCTGTTAGGATCAAGTCATCACCATCAAGACCATACAAATCATTATCAGCGTCTGATCCGATCAATGTATCGTTATGACCAGATCCGCGGACAGCTTCAAAATCTGAGATAACATCGGCATTTCCAAAGCCATCATTGTTGACAATATTATTTTCAAGATCGACATAAACCCCGGTCACTTCGTCGCCGGAATCGTAACGCAACATGTCAAATCCGCCTCCACCACTCATGGTGTCGACTCCATCCCGTCCAAAGAAGCGATCGTTAAAATCACCACCGACTAGGCTATCGTCAAAGCTAGACCCGCGAATTTCATCGATTCCAGAGAATGTGTCTGCATCTCCAAAACCATCATTTGAGACAAGCCCCTCATCATCTGTTGTATTGGACATGGTAGCGAAAATACCCGACGTAGATGTTCTATAGTCAAGAATGTCGAATGTATTTGATCCCCCCATTATGAGATCGTCACCTTCCTCACCACGAAGGAGTACGTCACGGTCGGCATAATTAAACCCGGTGATCGTATCATCCCCTTCGGACCCGAGAAGCGCGAACCCATTTGCCCCAGAATAGCTACCGGTTCCAATTTTATCCAAATTGTTGAGCGCGTCGAAGCCCGCATCCCCTTTATCCGCGTAACCTTCTTCTAGATCGACATACAATCCCCCATTTGCGCCAATTTGACCAAGAGTAAGCCCTGAATAGTCCACAACAAAGAAGCCTTTGGTACTGTCAAAATCAAAAGTATCGTTACCAAGCCCCCCGACAATAAGATCCAAACCATTGCCCGAACCATCATTATTGCCAGTAATAATCCAATCGTTACCTGCGCCGCCTTCTAATGTATCACCTCCGTCACCACCATCCAGATAATCGTCCCCATCATTTCCCCACATGAGATCGTTACCCTCCTCCCCACGAAGGGAGTCATTCCCGTCATTGCCAAGGACAGTGTCGTTACCATTTTCCGCATAGAAATCATCGTTATCAGTGCCGCCAGCTAGACTGTCATCAAAATCGCTGCCATGGATTTTCTCAATCCCAATAAGCGTATCAATTACGCCATCATGCTGTACTGTACCGTTGCCGCTCCCAGTCATAATGGCAGTGATGCCAGTACCCATGTCATAGTACTGGACCGCATCGTAACCAATCCCGCCATCCAGAATATCGGCGTCAGCCCCTCCGATAAGCCAATCATCCCCACTTCCACCAATCAAGGTGTCTTCACCATCCCGGCCTTTAAGGTTATCACTATTGGCAGACCCGACGATTGAATCGTCGTAGGAAGAACCACGGATTTCTTCAATACTTGATAGGGTATCCTGATCACCATATCCGTCATCGAGAACAATACCGGTACCAAGATTTACAACAATGCCATTTTCAAGCCCACTCCGGTCGTATCGGACAAGATCATATCCGTCACCGCCGCTGATGATATCGTTCCCTGATCTACCAATAAAGCGATCATCGAAATCACTTCCAAGCATTGTATCATCAAAGTCAGAGCCACGAACTTCGTCCATGCCACTAAAGATGTCGGCCCCGCCCTTACCATCAACGCTGGTCGTTCCTGATCCTTGAGTTACATTGCCAAACTGTATGCTTATGCCAGAATCAACAAAACCGTAATCTAAACGATTGAAAGAAGTAGCATCTCCGACAAGCGTGTCATTACCACCGTTGCCTTGGAAACCAACGTAATAACCGTTGCTATATCCCGTTATTAAATCATCTCCGGCACTGCCCCCTACTGTGAATGAAGTTGCTGAAGCATCAAAATTCAGCAGCGTATCAATCCCGGCGTCACCCTTATCAACTAGTCCCGCCTCTAGATTTATATCCAGTCCGGCTGACGATCCACCTAATGTATCCACGTCATCACTTGTTAGACTGATATAATCGATCCCAAAGTCGCCGCCAGAATTGGTATAATCAATGGTATCATTACCGCGCCCTCCGATAACATCATCAAAGTCAGTATTGCTACCGGTATAGATTTCGTCGTTCCCGTCGCCACCTTCAAGCTTATCTCTTCCCGCATCACTTCCAATCAAAGTATCATCGAAACGAGATCCTCTGACTTGCTCAATACCAATGAGGATATCTTGATCTCCATACCCGTCATCCAGGACTACTCCCGTTTCAAGATTTACGTTTATCCCGTTCAATATTTCGGCTTCATCATAGCGAACTAAATCTGTACCGCCGCTTCCGTCCATCGTGTCATCTCCGGCACGGCCAATAAAACGTTCATTAAAATTACTACCAACTAAACTGTCATTAAACTCTGACCCCCGAACTTCGTCCATTCCGATGAATGTATCAGTATCTCCGAAACCATCGTCAATCGTAGTACCCTGACCATCAGCGAGATTTGAAAACTCAACATTAACGCCGCTTAACGAATATCGGTAATCTAGTTGATTATGAGCCGCATCATGACCAATGAGTTGGTCATCTCCACCTTCCCCGCGAAACCTGAGAAAAACGCCCTCATAGTCAAATCCCGTGATTGTATCATTGCCTTGAGATCCAGTGATACCAATACCGGAATACCCCCCACTAAAGAGTGTATTTATCCCAAGCACTGTATCAATACCCGCATCTCCCTTTAAAACAGAGCTGTATCCATTGAGTGAATCCTCACTTAAATCAACATCAAGCCCAGCATTAATTAGGAGGCCAGATTCATCAATATCGGACGCGGTCAATGCACTATAATCGAGTTCAAAAATGCCCCCGGCACTAGTAACATCCACTGTATCATTACCAAAACCACCAAAGACTCGGTCCCACCCGGCATTATTACCAGTTTCGATAAGATCGTCCCCAGCACCGCCCGTAAAAGTATCGGACCCATCACCACCAATTAGGGTGTCATTATCATCTCCGCCATCAAGATAATCATTACCAACGCCACCATTCAGATAATCATTTCCTCCGCCACCCATAAGAGAGTCATTATCAGCTTCTCCCAAAATTGAGTCGTCTCCAAGGCCACCCAATATCGTATCGTTTCCTCCGCCACCGGATATTGTATCATTCCCGGCCAAAGCATCAATAATATCAGCGCTTTCTGTCCCGATGATCAAATCGGCATTTGGTGTTGGAACTCCTGAAACTGCACCATCATCTACAATAGTCGTTGTATTTACAGCCGTTCCTGCAGCTGCAATTACACCAGTCCCAATAACATTACTGATGGTCAATGTATAAACTTCATCACTCTCTGCACCATCCCCGCCTACTAGCGGAATATCAAAATTTAAAGTCGAAACACCTGCAGAGAAGACGGCACTATCACTGACAGTAATGGTTACAAGGTTACCCGAACCACTCATAGCAACACCGACTGGTAATGTTGACAAAGCATCGAAAAGATTTCCAGATATGTCTGCGGCATCCGCGCTTACAAAATCCAGTTCGAGATCAAAAGACACCGACGCACCAGACGGCAAGGCTGATAACGCAAGACCTAGCCCCGCTAAGGAGATTGCATATCCAGCGTTTTGCCCTTCATTCCGGGTAAGCGTTGATTGACTAAATGAAACAGATAGCTCATCCGCATCAGACAAATCAACAGAAGCGACGGGCGTTACAATTGCGACCGTTCCACTATTTATGCTTTCATTGGACAATGTCGCAACGATTGTCTCTGTACCCTCGGCATCCCCATCATCAATGGCAGTAACTGTGAATTCGAGATCGCCATCAAAAGCACTGGTGAACGTCAATGTCGAGCCTGACCGACTGACGCCCGTCTCTAATCCGATGGCCGTATCCAAGGCGCTATAAAAGCTTGTATAATCAACACCGTCTGAGGCCGAGCCGGAAGGATCAATATCAATGCTGGCTTGGTTTACACCAATCAGCGGTCCACCACTCATAGCCAAAGAGAAGATTGTGCTTTCCCCGGCATCCTCACTAATGATCAACGGAGACGCCGAGATTGCGAAACCGATAGCCCCATCTGCATCATTGAGGTCAACAGAAGCCACGGGC
>Ga0209826_1000161_pt1 | contig 45520 bp, 36 predicted proteins | sample GOMGulsemesocosm_5_FD_184637 | JGI IMG/M metagenome (GOLD analysis project Ga0209826, IMG submission 184637) | Methane-oxidizing microbial communities from mesocosms in the Gulf of Mexico - GOM15C Gulf of Mexico (SPAdes) (version 2) | ecosystem: Environmental > Aquatic > Marine > Cold seeps...
CGTCGGTCGTAAAAATGTAATACCCAATTAAGTCTAGTTTTTCACTGATTTCAGTAATTTTCTCAAAATTTGGTTTCAAGTTAGCAAGGACCTCTCCACTAGACACCCCAACAACAACGAAATTATTACCCGTATTCACTAGAACCGGACCCAACCGAGCATCTAGATCTGCATTAGCAAGACCAAGGGATTCAAGAATGTCTTCGGATTTAACCCCTTCATCCTTCCAATCACTCGCCATTCGGTATTTCGGTGCTAACTGCTCCATGAAGGCGGCACCCTTATCAATCAAAATTTTCCGTGGCCCATCAACAGTCTCTTTTGAAGTTTCATTCCCTGAAATTCGACCAAGTGACGAAAGATAAGAAAAGGTGGCAACCGTTGCATGGCCACAATGAGCAATCCGCCGATTAGGCGTAAAGAAATCAAGTTTAAAACCTTCAGTTTCTGACGTCGACACAAAGGCAGTCTCTGACAATCCAACTTTAGCCGCAACTTGTAGCTTCTCCTCGTCGGTGAGATTGTCCGCGTCCAAAACGACACCGGCAGGATTTCCTCCGCCTCCGTCTGTTACAAAGGCACTGACGATTTGCGCTTCAATTATTTTTTTTGATATTTGAGATTTTTTCATGTCATAATCCGTTTTGTTGAATACACTTTAACAACTTCTGATTAAAAATAACCATTTTTAACTTTTATTGAACTCATATACTCATGAAATTTTCTCATTAATATGGATAAACAAAAAATCATTGGAAAACTCATTCAGTCGTCCCAGCTTCTTCAAGCAATAGGCGAAGAGAAGAGCTTCACAAAAGCAGCGGAAAGACTAAAAGTACACCAATCTGCCGTCAGCCACCGAGCTAAATCGTTGGAAGACGCGCTTGGCTTTAGTTTATTTAGGAGAACGACCCGTCAGCTAGAGCTAACAGAAGCCGGAACAATTTTGCTTCACGCAGCAAAAGACACCGTGAATTCGTGGGAAGTAGCACTCGATAAACTGGAACAAAATCAATCAAGCAACCTAATTCGCCTATCCCTTCCCTCCTCCCTTGCGATGAAATGGTTGATCCCTGCCCTTCCAAGAGCACAGTCTATGGGTTTGAGCGTATCTATTGATGTAAAAGAGGAGCAGGTAAATTTTCAAGCAGGAGAGGCTGACGTCGCTATTCGCTTTGGGCCGGGACCTTATCCAGGGTTACATTCAACACATCTTGCCCACTGCTTCCTGCAACCTGTTGCCAGCCCTGCATATTTATCGGGCAAAACAAATAACGTTGCGATATTAAGCGATCCAAAGTCTATTTTTCTGTCAGACAAGCGAGGAGAAAATGACAATACGGAGTTCAATTGGCATCATTATTTTTCAAATACGGGTATAACGATAGAAGGTTTTAAAGCTGACTATTATTTTGACCGGGCGGATTTAATGCTTCAAGCGGCTATGAGTGGCATGGGGGTCGGACTTGGTCGCACTTTACTCGTAGAAAATGAACTTCAATCGGGATTCTTAGAAGCGATTGGAAAGCCGGTAAAAATGCGCCCTGCCTATTGGTTGGTTTGCTCTGCAAATTTTGCACAAGCCGAGAAATTCAATCGTCTCCTTACCTGGTTAAAAAAAGAGGTTAAAAGAACAATTGAAAAAGGCCCTCCCCCGTAAATACTTACATGAAAGGACCTGAATTCTAGCCATTCTCTTAGGTGTTATGATGTTTTTCTATTTAGAGACGGATTAACATTTAGTACGATTTTTCCTACAGCCCGCGCACTCTCACTACGCAGATGCGCTTGCACGGCATGATCCAACGGATACACAGAATCTACCGCGACAGCTATTTTTCCAGCATCGATCAAGTCAGCAATATGTGACAACTGATCTCTGTTTTGAGTAACCATCATACGGGTGAATGAAATACCACGCTCTAGCACTTGCCCTTCTTCAAGATGATCAAAAGTAGACACCAAAGACCCTTCATCCATAATTATTCCCTCCGACCTGTTCAAAATAGCATTCCCGCCAACCGTCGCAAATGCAACATGAACAGAGCCGACAACGTCTTCAAAGGATACCTTCTGATAATCGATAAATTCATCAACACCCAATCCCCGAACATATGTTTCATTTTTTGCCGAAGCGGTCCCGATGACATATGCGCCCGCCTCTTTCGCCATTTGAACTGCGAAACTGCCTACTCCACCGCTCGCACCATGGATCAGAACACGTTGCCCTTTTTTCAAGCCACCATGATCAAACAACCCCTGCCACGCCGTTAAAGCGGCAAGAGGTACCGCGGCACTTTCGACGAAATTCAAAGTTTTGGGTTTTGCGGTTACAAAGCCAGCTTCCACAGCACTAAATTCAGCATAATTTCCTTGGCCCATTATTGGCGTGAAGGTAAACACCTCATCTCCGACATTCCAAGAAGTTACATCTGCTCCTACAGCGTCAATAATACCTGCCGCATCCCATCCGGGAATAAGTGGCATTACATGACTTCCTGTATCCTGAAGAAGTCCATTGCGAACATGAAAGTCGACTGGATTTACGCCAGATGCAACAACTTTCACCAAGACTTGAGTGGGTGAAATTGAAGGCGTCTCCAATTCCCCTACGGTTAATTGCCCGGAATCCCCATATTCATTGATAAATACCGCCTTCATCGTCAAACTCCTTGTTTCATTTTTGGAGCTGACAAATATTGCTTGGCCCCGGTGACATGAAAATCGGCTTTTCGATCTATATATTCAAATTGATCATTGGTATGGTATTCATTGATTTAATCAATGAGTTAATATTCATGGCAAAACCTGACCTCAATCTTTTTGTGATATTTGACATCATTATGCAGGAACAATCGGTAACAGCAGCGGCAGACCGCCTGAGCATGACACAGCCGTCAGTTTCCAATGCAGTTTCTCGAATGCGCCATACATGGCAAGATCCGCTTTTTATAAGACAAGGGCGCGGCATAAGGCCGACCCCTTTCGCGGAGCATTTATGGCGGCAAATTTCAGACCCGTTGCGCATAATTTCCAAGGCAAACTCACCAGAAGAGTTTCAGCCTGCTACCGCAAAGCGCCAATTCCGCATTGCTTTGACAGATGGGATGACAAGCATACTCTGGCTACCTCTTCGTAAAAAAATAGAACGGCTTGCACCCGGTATTGATATTCATGCTGTCCCTTACAAAGGAGACGGTGAGAATTTATTGCTTAATGCTGACGTCGACTTGGTTTTTGATTTTTTCTCTGGAACAAGCAAACTTATCCATTCAGAGTGGATGCTGGATTTTCAATATGTGTGCGTCATGCGGCCAGATCACCCGCTTGCAAGCGTCCCCCTAACTCTTAATGATTTTGCGAATGCAAACCATTTGTTTGTCTCTTTATCGGGGAATGCAGAAGGAGTGGTGGATAAAGTACTTTCTGAACACAATAAGACCCGCAGAATTGCTATGACTGTCAACAGCTTCTCCGGCACCTTTTCTCTATTAAAAGACACGAACCTGATAACTGTCCTTCCCTATCAAGTTGTTGCCGAGGCGGTTGCAAATGGTGATGTCATTATAAAAAAGGCGCCTATCACACTTCCTCCCGTCAAAATTATGATGGCATGGCATACAAGACAAAATAAGGAACCCTGTCTTCATTGGCTTCGGAGCATTTTAAAAGAAATTCTGACCGATAGAAATCTACACCCAATAAAACTGTAGGAAACGCCGTCATTGATCAGGCACCGCTTCTGTCACCTTTTAGTTGCAAGCAAACAACCCGCAAGATTGCCGAGGCCGTCACAAACCCTTATTTCCCCAACGTCGAACTTACAGTCTTGTAAGGCAGATCACATACATTGGGATAATTCCAACCTACACATTGATTTAAATCAAGTAACCATGAAATTAAGCAGTTAACGCTTCGCCAGCCACTAACTGTGAAGGATTTAGACTAAATGAAAACGCCCAACAAATTCAAATTCCTATTCAGTACTGCGGCCTTGTTGATTTCGATAGGAGTGGGTGGATATGTCATCGTCTCCATCAATTCAGCTGATGCAGAAACCGTACAAACGTCTGCAAAACCACAAGCACTTCCCGTCTCTGTCGTTAATATTCAAAAAGAAAACATTCGCTTATGGAATCATTTCTCTGGCCGCCTGAAAGCTATTGAAGAAGTTGATCTACAGCCACAAGTCCGCGGCACGATTGTCGATATTCAATTTGAAGATGGGCAATTAGTGAATAAGGGAGATGTCCTTTTTGTCATTGATCCCCGCACTTACGAAAGTGCTGTTAGAAAGTCCAAAGCGGAATTGAATACGGCACGTTTAAATGTCGCACTGGCTAAAAAGGAGAAGGTCCGAGCAGAACAACTTCTTGCTCGCGGCAATATCTCCAAACGGATTTTTGATGAACGGGTGAATACCTTCACCGTGACATCAAGTGACGTACGCCATGCAATTGCTACGCTGGAACAAGACGAAATTTCTCTCGATTATGCCTATGTAAAATCACCCATCGATGGCCGGGCCAGCCGTATCGAGATTACCAGAGGGAACTATGTCTCAGTAGGCGCTAGTGCTCCAGTTTTGACGACAATTGTCTCTACTGACGGAATTTATGCAGACTTTGAGATAGATGAGCACACTTATTTGAGCAACCAGTATCAAAAAGCGCAGTCAAAATCTGAACTGATGCAAATCCCTGTCCAATTGGAAGTCGGGGATACATCTTCGATCAATGGTTTTATACACAGTTTTGATAATCGGATTGACCCTCAATCTGGAACGATCAGGGCTCGGGCTTTTTTTGAGAACAAAAAGGGTATGCTTCTGCCAGGTATGTTTGCCAAGTTAAGTCTAGGCACCCCTGATATTCAAGAATTAATACTACTCTCTCCAAAAGCAATCAGCACTGACCAAAACCGTAAATTTGTCTATACGGTGTCGTCTGAAAATACTGTCGAATATCGGCAAATTACACTAGGCGCATTTCAAGACGGGCGGCGTGTTGTCACTTCGGGCCTCAAAGCGGGCGATAGTGTAATTGTTGAAGGCATTATGAAATTACGGCCCGGCATGTCTGTTTCACCACGGGCAGCTCAAGGTTAAATTTCTTAAAGCTGTTACCCATTTGTCTGTTTGCCCGTTTAAGGGCTGAACACTTTAGAGTATAATCGATGCATAATTTTCCCCGTTTCTTCATTGACCGGCCGATTTTTGCTGGCGTTGTGTCAATATTGATCTTCGCTGCTGGCCTTATTGCCCTGCTCAACATGCCAATCTCAGAATACCCTGAGGTCGCCCCTCCCTCTGTTGTTGTGCAAGCTCAGTTTCCAGGCGCTAATCCCGCTGAAATCGCAGATACAGTTGCAACGCCGTTGGAAGAACAAATTAACGGAGTTGAGGGGATGCTCTATTTGAGCTCCCTTGCGACAACAGATGGTAATCTTTCGCTAACTGTTACTTTTGAAATTGGAACAGACCCAGATCTTGCTCAACAGAAAGTTCAAAACCGAGTATCTCAAGCCTTGCCCCGATTACCAGATGTTGTTCGTCAGCTCGGTGTTAATGTTTTAAAAAGCTCCCCTGATTTGACTATGGTTGTTCATTTGCGCTCTCCGAATGAGCGGTACGATATGTTGTATTTGCGAAATTATGCAACGTTGAATGTGAAGGATCGCTTGGCCCGCATTGAAGGCATTGGGCAAGTTCGTCTATTCGGATCCGGCGACTACGCCATGAGAATATGGCTTAATCCAGAAAAAATTGCAGAACGAGGGCTTACAGCCTTTGAAGTCGTGTCCGCAATTCGCCGTCAAAACATACAAGTTGCTGGCGGAAATGTGGGGAGTGCCCCTTATGACGATGGCATTCAAGTTCAATTGCCAATTAACGTTCAAGGTCGCTTGAAAAGTCCTGAGGAATTTGCACAAGTTATTATCAAACGAGACACCGCTGGAACAGTCACACGCCTTGGTGAAGTTTCGAGAATTGAGCTAGATGCCCAGCAATATTCCTTGCGATCTTTGCTGGACAATAAGCCTGCCGTTGCCATACCGATCTTTTCAGCGCCCGGCTCAAACGCGCTTGATATTTCAGCGCAAGTACGCGAGACAATGGTCCAATTGAAGAAAAATTTCCCTGAAGATGTGGATTATAGCATTGTTTATGATCCTACAGTCTTTGTGCAAAGCTCAATTGAATCTGTCATTAAAACACTGCTCGAAGCCATTGCTCTCGTGGTATTGGTAGTCATCGTATTTTTACAAAATTGGCGGGTATCAATTATCCCTTTGCTTGCTGTGCCAGTCTCTATTGTTGGTACATTTTCTCTAATGCTTTTGCTGGGTTTCTCAATCAACGTTTTGTCCCTGTTCGGACTAATCCTCGCAATCGGAATTGTGGTTGATGATGCGATTGTTGTTGTCGAAAATGTGGAGCGTAATATTGCTCGCGGCTTGAGCCCAAGAGACGCCACAATTGCAGCGATGAAAGAAGTGACGGGCCCTATCATTGCAACCTCACTCGTCATAACCAGTGTGTTTGTTCCCATAGCTTTCGTCAGTGGCCTTACAGGGCAGTTCTACATTCAGTTTGCCCTGACGATCGCCATCGCCACTATTATCTCCACGATCAACTCCCTTACATTAGCTCCAGCCTTATCCGCTTATTTATTAAAAGGTCACGACGCACCAAAAGACTTTATGACACGGATATTGGACGGCCTATTTGGTTGGTTTTTCCGTGCCTTCAATAAGTTTTTCAATCGCAGTACTGAAGTATATGCGGTGGGAGTCAAAAAACTTGTTGGTCGCAAGACAATCATGATGATCCTATATGCTGTTCTTCTGGGATTCACCTATCAGGGATTTCAAATTATTCCTTCTGGCTTCATACCATTGCAAGATAAACAATATCTGATCAGCTTTGCGCAACTGCCACAAGGCGCTACTCTAGACCGGACGGAAGATGTCATCCGTGAAATGTCAGACATCGCCTTGGCAGAACCCGGGGTCGCTAGCGCCGTTGCCTTTCCGGGCCTGTCAATTAACGGCTTTGTAAATAGTAGTAGTGCTGGCATTGTTTTTGTGACGTTGGATGATTTTGCAGACAGAACTGACCCGTCTCTTTCCGGATTTGCAATTGCTCAGAAGCTGCAGCAAAAATATGCTGGGTTGGAAGAAGCTTTTGTCGCAATTTTTCCAGCACCGCCGGTTCAAGGACTAGGAACCGTTGGTGGATTTAAACTCCAAATTGAAGACCGTGCTGATCAGGGATACGAAGCCCTTGATAATGCACTCAAGCAAGTACAAGCAAAAGCTTGGGCCGCTCCCGAACTCACTGGCGTGTTTTCAAGCTACAATATCAATGTCCCTCAATTACAAGTAAATCTGGACAGAACAAAAGCACTTCAGCTAGGTGTTTCTGTTGAAGAAATCTTCCGAACCATGCAGATTTATTTGGGTTCGATGTATGTAAACGACTTCAACCAGTTTGGACGTACATATCAGGTTATAGCACAAGCGGACAAAACGTACCGATCATCTCCTGAAGATATTGTTCGCCTTAAAACTCGTAATTCCGAAGGAAAATTGGTTCCACTAGGGAGTGTTCTCAGTGTTTCAGAAACCTTTGGCCCGGCAACAGCCATGCGGTACAACGCCTATAGATCAGCAGATTTAAATGGCAATGCGGCACCCGGATATTCCAGTGGTGAGGCACAAGCCGCCATTACGAAAATCCTTGAAGAAACGTTACCTCCAGGAATGGATTTTGAATGGACGGAATTGACGTATCAGCAAATACTTGCAGGCAATACAGCCATGTATATTTTTCCCCTTTGCATCCTGTTAGTTTTCTTGGTTCTTGCAGCCCAATATGAAAGTTTAACGCTTCCCTTAGCTGTCATCCTAATTGTGCCGATGAGTATTCTGTCAGCGTTGGCTGGTGTCTATCTGGTCGGGGGTGATAACAATATCTTCACCCAGATTAGCCTTTTTGTGCTGGCTGGTCTTGCATCTAAGAATGCTATCCTTGTTATCGAATTCGCACGGGAGCTGGAACGAGACGGTCACAGCGCAGTCTCAGCAGCGATCGAAGCAAGTCGCCTGCGTCTTCGCCCAATCTTAATGACGTCTTTAGCCTTTATCTTAGGCGTTCTCCCTCTCGTATTATCCACCGGGGCAGGCGCCGAAATGAGACAAGCGATTGGTGTTTCGGTTTTCTCAGGCATGCTCGGTGTTACTTTCTTTGGCTTAATTTTCACGCCCATTTTCTATGTATTACTGCGTAAGTTGGCCCGTGAAAAACCTCAAGAAACTAAAGCCATTTAAAGTTAATATGGGGAAGAAGCTTCAAAAACTTCTTCCCCAGTATCTCTATAGTTAGCCTTGATGCTTTCTACTAAATAGCAGTCGCGTAATATCCAATCCTTGGAAAATGAACAAGGGTATCGCCGGTCTCTTCAGACGACCGTTTAACCACAATTTCCTCTGTAGATGAAATCACCAGTTCACCAACAACAGGATCCGGCACATTCTCTTCATTTAATACAGAAACCTGACGACCAAGGGCTGGACCAGAGCCAATAAATTCGCTTTGCGAAACGGAAATAGTCGCTTCTTTTGCGACTTCGATTGCCACTTTTGAATCCATTTCAATGCGGGTTCCATGGCCTACCGAGGCTACTCGCTCAAACCAAGCCTGTAACTTTGCATACAGTTCTAACTGTTCTGCCCCTTTTGGAGTATTATTCAGGAACCAAACGCAATGGAATGCAGAAAAATCAATAAGTGCAGGCAACTTACCCAGCAAGTAGTCCCGCCCATCACTAAGCATGTCCTCAATCCATTGTAACTGCGGATGAACTTGTGAAAGAAGAGGCTCTGCGGAGGCCTTGATTGCATCTACATTAAGGTCGCGACCACTCATTTTCTCTCTGTCTTCAAGAAGCTCCTTCGGTAAATGGTCAGCATAAGTCCCGAATACATAACGTACACAAGGCCGGAACAACATGCGATCAGTCCAAGCCGACAAAGCCATATTTGCCCCAAAGCCACCACATTCGAAAAGAGACGGGGTGGCATATCGTTTTTCAAGCTCGGTCATAATGAGTTGAGTATCACAGTAAATATCGGCACCAATTTGCAAAGCCGGTGTCCGTCTATACCCGCCTGTCAAAGCCACAAAATCCGGTTTTGGCATAATGCGAGGGATCTGAACCGAATTCCATGTCAGCCCTTTCAAACCAAAAACCAAGCGAACCTTTTCACTATAGGGGGATGGATCAAAATGGTGAAAGATAAGATCAGTCATATGAAGAGAACTCCTTTATAGATTTTCTTTCACGATAGGTAATTCCTACACACTTGTCACGGAAACTACTCCTAATTTTATAAACCAATCAAAAGCATCTTATTCGCGAAGACTTTTTCATCTATCTGCACACCAGCGATTTGTTTGCGCTCCTTTCTTATAAGGATGAGCAATTTCCTCGTTGATCAATGTTTGGCCAATATTCAACCCCCCTTTTGTATAGGCTACGGCTAAAATTCGATTGAAGTTATCTCGTCCAAAGACTACCAGACGTACCAATTTTTCGCCTATTAGTTGCCTTGTTCGGGCCTCCGCTTTTTTTGACATCATCAGCTCATTTTCACATGCGGCTCTCTTTTCCGGTGTATCAACTTTCAATAAGCGAATTCTCGCCTTAACCAATTGATCCGGCCAATTCTCAACTTCCACGTCAAAAGTATCGCCATCGACAATATGTGTAACCGTCGCCCAGTAATGATTTTTCAGTTCCACATTTCCGGCCCAAGCTGACCCGACATGAATAGACAATAACAAACTTAACAGCAGGCGCATTTCAACTCTCCCGAGATCTCACCAGAACCTGTGAGTGATTTCGTTTCGAGAAAAAAGACGTTCAAACCTGTCTGTTTGTGATTTCTATGGATTTTTTGGTTTAATCGCAGGATTATCAACGGCTTTGGTGGGAATACTAATACACCCTACAACAGGTTAATCACCTTTTTGACATTATCCCGCCTAGCCAGTCCCAAACTGCCCGTACCCTTGGTTGAGCCAAAACCTCGGCATGCGCAACCAGCCAAAAGGTTGTATCCAGTTCATCAATCACCGGGGATACCTGCACCAAGCCGGCTACGTCAGAAGCATACTCAGTGAATAACAATGCAGGTCCAGCCCCGCCTAAGACAGCCTCGACCAAAGTATGAACTGACGTACATTGAATGGGGAATTTACGAACATTTTTATCAAGCAACACTTTTTTAAAAGTAAGATCAGCTGAAGAATGATTCAGCATAATCACCCAATCACAAGCTCTAAATCTATCTTCGGTTAAAACTTCGGGATGGTTGCGTACATATTCTTCGCTAGCATAAGCCGCCAAGTGAGCGGTAAAGACTTGCTTGATCCGTAGATCTCCTGTCGTTGGCATATTTGAGCGAATTGCTATGTCAGCTTCTCGCCTGGACATATTGACGGTTTTGTTGGTGGTCAAAACTTCCAAACATATGTCCGGCGCACTCTCTCTCATCTCCACAAGACGCCGTCCGATAAACCGACTGGACATTTCAGTGGCAGTAATCCTCACCGTACCGGTCATATGATCTTCAAGTGGATCGATTGCGTCCTTAATTGCAAATGCTGCATTTTCCATGGCTGCAACTTTTGGCAATAGCCGCTCCCCTGCGGCCGTAATCGCATATCCACGCGGTTGTCGTTCAAACAGCCGGACATTCAGTTTTTTTTCTAACGCCTCGACATGACGCCCAACAGTTGGCTGACTCATGCCTAACTCACGTGCAGCTCCAGACAAAGATCCAGTTGTGACCACTGCCGAAAATACTTTTAACTGGTTCCAATCCATGTATTCATCTTTGAATAGTTCTTTTCATTTATAGGCAATATTATTCATAGATAGATTTCTGTCAAATGGGACTTCAAATTTCAGGAGCAGAGAATGACTATTAATCACGTCCCCCTCACACACCCATTTCAGTGGTTGTTGAATGCCTTTAACGGCATAGTGCAATTATTGAAATTGTTGTTAGTACTCGGTGAAAGTGCGTACAACACGCCTATCTCGACTAAAAGGAGCGATCCAATTGAGCTTATTGAAACCAGCAAGACACGCCATATGCGCCATTTTCCACCTATGTGATTGTCTTGTAGATCTATGAAAACATACACTCAAATTGTCAGAGCGAGGCTTTACCCCACTCCGACCAAATCAGAATTCAGTTATGAGTTTTTGGTTTTAACTACAGCATCATAAACACGGCTTTTCAAGTCGGCGGCAAAGGGATGGGCAAATCCCATTACCCGCTGTGTCATGACGACACCTGACACATTATTCTTTGGAGATACCCACCATTGAGTACCGGCAATTCCGCCCCACCATAAATCGCCTTCAACCTTTGTAGACTCGTGCGGAAACGGCGTTTTTATGACAGAGCCAACGAGGCCATGCCCTCTACCTGGCAACTCACCAAGACCTGTAAAACGAATATTCTGGCCATCTGGCAGCTGGTTTTCAATCATCAATGCCATAGTATCGGGTTTTAGCAATGGGGTGCCGCCTGGTATTAAACTACGAATAAGAGAAACCATATCGGGCAAAGTTGAAACAAGCCCCCCACCACCGGACAAGCGCGGGAAAGGTTTTAAAAATGCATCTGGATACGGTGATTTCTCAACTCTGGTTAACCCACTAACCATTGGCTCCGTCAGGCTAGCACCGGAATAATAAGCAGCAAGTCTGTCTTGTTTTTCTGGTGGGCAAAAGAATCCAGTATCAACCATGTTCAAGGGATTAAAAATGCGCTTTTGGAAAAACTCGTCTAAGGCCTGACCACTAATTATCTCGACAAAACGCCCAAGAACATCTGAAGCTATTGAATATTCCCACGAGGTACCTGGATGGTATGTCAAAGGCAGACCTTCCAATGCATCAATCATTTTAGATAAAGGCGTCGCCGAATTATTTACGCCACTATCCGAATAAAGACCAAATATTAAAGAGCCCGGATCAAGCAGGCCATAGCTCAATCCAGATGTATGTGTCATCAATTGCCGAATAGTGATAGAGCTTTTCGCAGGTTCCGTGTCATTTGCATCTGTTGCACCCTGCCGCAATACCTGCCGATTACCCAATTGCGGAATATAGTTTTCGATGGGGTCATCGAGCTTAAAATGTCCCTCTTCCAATAACATCAAAACCGCAATTGACGTTATCAACTTAGTATTGGAAAAAGCCCTGAATATGTGATCCGTCCGCATGGGAGTGTTGGCTTCTTTATCCGCCAATCCGGTGCAATGCACATCAACCAGATCTTGCCCCACAAGAACTGCGGAGGAAATCCCCGAAAACAGATCCTTATCGATATAACTTTGCATGGCTTGATGCAGTGGCTTGAAGTCAAAAGCATTTTCAATCACAGACATATTTGACATCGTGTTTTCCTTATTATTTGTCAATTTTCAGTTTGAAGTTCCTCGATCAAATTCGAGCAAGCCGCACGCCAGCTAATACAATAAGTACGCCGCTTATTTGTATGGCGCTCAAAGCTTCACCGAAGAATAGAATAGATGTGGAAATTGCAACGACCGGGATCAAAAAGCTGTATGACATCCCACGACGAACTCCCAACCTTGAAATGCCCGCACAATACCAAACAAAAGCCAAGGCGGCTCCTAATAGGGCTGTGATTGCCCATGCCAGCCAAACCTCTCCAGAAATACTTTGCCAATCCTGTTTCATCAGACCCGGCAAATCAAGCAATGTTAGAACAATAGCACCAAACAACATTGCCCAAGCTGTAACAAGGAGCGGACCCCGCTTAAGGACCATTGGCCCTGAAACAACAGTGTATAAAGCCCAGACGAAGGCAGCCCCTATAATTAGTAGATCCCCCATAAAGGAGCCACTGCCAATCGTTATTTCAGATAGACTGTTATTAACAATCAAGGCAACGCCGGACAAAGAAAGGAATATACCCGCCCATCCCACTGGCCCCGTTTTCTCACCTCTAAAGCTTGCAAGCAAGCATCCAAATACAGGGGCCGTCGCCACTAGAATTGACGCTTTTGACGCACTGGTTAAATTCAAACCAAAAGCCCATCCCCCTTGAAAGAGTGTGATCCCTAAAACGCCGATACCAAACAGCTGAACCGCTTCTTTCCAACTTATTTTTATAGATTTTCCGCTGACCCAAAGAAAACTAAAAAGGATGACGGAGGCCAGAAGATACCGTGTAGCTGAAAAAACAAGCGGATCCATCGCGCCAAGAACCATTTTAGCTATTGGAAAATTCACGCCCCAAGCCATGACAGAGGCCAATAGAAAAAGGTCTCCAGCAGTTGGAAGCCGGGACGCCAGCTTATTTCTTATTAATTCCATCGCCGCCTCTTTGTCGACTTTTGGGTTCATCCCACAATACCCACAAAATACCAACACGCAATTCTTTTGAGATTAATGAGAAAAAGGCGCATAAGCTTAATCGCGGTTTTATTTAATCTTCTGAGCATTAGAGGTTCGGCATGACAAACATCGTTTTACTTGATGGCGGTATGGGACAAGAGTTACTTCGCCGGTCTAAGCAAAAGCCTCATCCCATGTGGTCTGCAAAAGTTATGATGGATGAACCGGAGATTGTTGAAGCTGTTCACAGAGATTTCATTGATGCGGGCGCCCGGATCATTACGTTGAATAATTATTCTGCGACACCGGAAAGATTAGAAAGAGAAGGCCACTCAGACCTGTTTGAGCCATTGCAAAATAAAGCCATTGAAATGGCCAAGCGGGCACGAGATCAGAGTAAATTGGGCCACACCAATCAAGTGCGGATAGCGGGCTGCCTTCCGCCTCTCCATGCTAGTTACAAACCAGAGCTTGCCCCAAATTTCGAAGAGTGTTTGGAACTGTATCAAGTAATTGCCAACATTCAAGCTCAGTCCGTTGATCTGCTCATCTGCGAAACTATGTCTTCTATTAAAGAGGGTAAGGCTGCTGCTATAGCAGGCACGCGGACAGGCTGTCCTACTTGGCTCAGTTTCTCTTTGGAAGACAATTTGAACGCCTGCCTCAGATCAAAAGAACCTTTAATCGACGCCATCAACGAAGTATTAGATATTGGCGTTGAGGCTATCTTGCTCAATTGCTCTCTCCCAGAAGCGATGAGTGCTGCTATGGATACCTTAAACAGCAATTTTAATAGTGTTGGGGTCTATGCCAACGGCTTTACGAGTATCGACGCCCTACAACCGGGCGGCACTGTCGAAAACCTCGAGGCTCGCAACGATCTCGGGCCGGACAATTATGCAAATTTTGCAATGAACTGGGTTAAATCCGGCGCCAAAATAGTCGGTGGTTGTTGTGAAGTTGGACCCGAGCATATTGCCCAACTAGAAAAACAACTCGAAGCAGATGGCTACACGCCAGTCAGTCATCTCTAGAAGTCACTCAAATGGAAATTCAATTTGGCCTTAATTCAATAAATCAACGTAGAATGAAGGTTGACATATAAGCCTCCCACTTGCAGCATCATCCTGATTAAACGAATAATAATAAGGATGTTAAACATGTCGGGACCCGATCAGGAATTATTCAACCTAGCGATGTCAGAGGATGCGAAACCGCTCCTTTATGCCCTTAAAAAACACATTGATGAGAATGTGGCACCAATTACTGAAGAGTTCTTTTCACTCAATGAAGGCAAAGAAGACCGGTGGACATGGCATCCTCGCCAACTTGAGTTACTGGACGGTGCGAAAGAAAAAGCTAAGGAGTCTGGATTATGGAACTTTTTCTTGCCTGACGCAGATACTGGTGAAGGCTTAAGTAACCTTGACTACGCTTATATTGCTTCAGAGCTAGGCAAATATAGTCTGGCCTCGGAAACCCTCAATTGCAGCGCCCCTGATACAGGCAACATGGAAGTGCTGGAGCGCGTAGGAACCCCCGCGCAAAAAGAGAAATGGTTAAAACCTCTCCTTAATGGTGAAATTCGCTCCGCTTTTGCAATGACAGAGCCGGGAGAAGCTTCATCAGATGCAAAAAACATTAGTACCACTGCCGTCCTAGAAAACGGTGAATGGGTGATTAATGGTGAGAAATACTATATTTCCGGCGCAGGTGACCCGCGTTGCAAAATTATGATCACTATGGTCAAAACCAGTCCCGACGCCCCCGCCGGCAAACAACAATCGCAAATTCTGGTGCCAATCGATACACCCGGTGTTGAAATAGTTCAAGGTATGCAAGTGTTTGGCGAAGATCATGCACCTCGTGGCCATATGCATATTAAATTTAACAATGTGCGGGTGCCCGAAGATAACATGTTGCTTGGCGAAGGTCGCGGCTTTGAGATTTCACAGCTTCGTCTTGGACCTGGCCGTATTCACCATTGCATGCGTTCGATTGGACAGGCTGAAAAGGCACTGGAATTGATGATCAAACGCGCAGGTAGCCGCACAGCCTTTGGCAAGAGTATTCTTAAACTCGGTAAAAATGTAGAAGTAATCTCTCGTGCTCGTATCGAAATTGACGCCATGCGCTTGATGGTTCTGCAAGCGGCTAAAGCGATGGATGTCTTGGGGAACAGAGAAGCCCGAGTATATGTCAGCGCTGTAAAGGCAATGGTCCCTGAAAAAGTGTGTCTTATTATTGATCAAGCTATCCAGATGCATGGTGCCACCGGTATTTCTCAGTGGTCTCCGCTTTCAGGCATGTACACCCATCAGCGTCATCTTCGTTTTGCCGACGGTCCTGACGAAGTCCATCATATGGTGGTCGGCCGTGCAGAAGCAAAAAAACACGATGCGTGGTAAGAAACGCAAACACTAAATAGGAGAATTTCGGTGTAAAACAGAGACACAACTTTGCACCGGAATCCCTCTTCTAAATTACGGGCCATTCACAAAACACCCAACAATACTAAATTAAGGCAAGAATGGATAAAACTGATCCAATCACCTAATGTAACTGCGGTTTTTGATCTTCAGGAAGGTCAGCAATCATTTTATTTGCCAGCTTCATCCAATCTTCAGTGAGAACTTTCGCCAAAATTGCGCGCCCGGGATCATTCTCATCTTGCATCATGAGATTTTCGACAACCGCACGGACTTGAAAAGAATCCAATCTAACTCTGAAATAATCTAAATTCTTATTTCTGTCTTCTTGTGCGTTTCCCTCTAAAGGCTTTGCATGACAGAGATTACGGACCGTCAGGGCAAGTTCCGCATCATACTTCCGAACTAACTCATACGTTAAATTCAAGCTTCCACGACTGAAGATATCAGGCCCTTCAATATTTCCTTTTGCAGGAGTATTCGCCATATATTCTGCTCCTAAAATACTACTCGTATTAAGTGAGCTAGGGGGAAAAAGGAAGATTGCAACCCCCAAAAACCACTTTTCTCAACGACATCGAATTTGCCAAAAAGCCAGAAAACGGAAAGCTTCTCTTTGACTCTTTTTATCTTTAATCTAAAAATACTAAATTAGAATTTACTTTCTACCAAAACGATAATTAACTTAAAGGGGGGGAATGCAATGAAAATTTCAATGGGTCCTGTATTAAGTTTGAGGAAATCAGAGTCTGGAAAATGGCATATTTCTGCGTTGGTCATCGTCGCTAAGGACACTTCATATCAACAAGCGATTGTATCTTCTGACGCAACCATTTCACCGCCGGTGATCCTGATGGAGCACAAGAAAGAAGTTGTTCTACGGTATGATTTGGCCGTTACCCGCAAACCCCACCCTATTATTGTCACTTACGCTATTGGTGCTGGAACATGGAAATTTGCCGTACCTGCAATAGGAAAAATCCCAAAAATGGCCTTTGCTTCGTGCAACGGTTTTTCAGATCCAAAGGCTATGAAGAATGTAGAAGATAAAAACGCATTGTGGAGTCATCTTGAGAAACTTCACGACGAACCAAACGGTGACTATAACCTGCTTATCATGGGAGGCGATCAAGTATACGCAGATCAAATATGGAATACGAATGAGCTTAAAAAATGGTCTGACCTATCCCGCAGAAAACGCCGGGTTAGAGCCTTCAATAACACGATGCGCCAACAGGTCAATGAGTTCTATTTTACTCTTTACAAAGAGCGGTGGGCGCAAAAAGAAGTGGCTTCGATATTATCTTCTATTCCAACAATAATGACTTGGGATGATCACGACATTTTTGATGGGTGGGGTTCTTATTCGCCGGAAGATCAAGGGTGCGAAGTATATCAAGGCATTTTCGATGTTGCAAAACGTCATTTTTCAGTATTTCAACTTCAAGTAAAATCAGATCAATCAGAAACAAGGCCCTCTGCACTTGCCAGTCAAAATGCCTGTACCTTCGCTTTAGAGGCAGATGGGATCGCGATCTTAGCGCTAGACACCCGATCGGAACGCAGTCAAAAACAGGTAATGAGTGCACAATCATGGGATGCTGTGTGGGAATGGACAAATGGACTTAGCCTTGCCTCCAACGCCCCCCTTAAGCATTTACTTATTGTCTCTCCCGTGCCTGTTGTTCATGCAGATTTTGGCAGTATTGAAAGCGCCTTGAATTGGCTGCCCGGTGAGCAGGAATTAGAAGATGATTTACGGGACCATTGGCAAAGCAAACCCCATCGCAAAGAACGCTTGCGTATGATCCATCGACTTTTCGCCCTCATGGATGATAAGAACATTCGGACCACGTTTTTATCTGGTGACGTCCATTGTGCTGGTCTTGGGGTCATTGTCTCCAATCGATCTAATAGTCCGGGATCCAGAGCCAGCGTTATAAACCAATTAACTTCCTCTGGGATAGTTCACCCAGCCCCGCCTAAAGTTATGGGATATTTACTAGAAAATCTGTCTGAAGCCCCCGAAGAGGTAGATCAGGGCTTATCTGCTTATATGCTCGATTTTCCAGCCACACGGAAAAAATTTGTCCTTGCACGGAATTTCCTTAGCCTCGAGCCGGATGATAAAGATCGCCTTTGGGCAAAATGGTATATCGAGCATGATTTGGATGAGCCTTCGACAAAAACCATTAATCCCATTTGATACGTTGATTAGGTAGAAGCAAGTTTCAAAAAAACCGCTGATTTGGCTCAGCGGTTTTTTACGTCCCCATGAACAGTTCCTTATTTTTGCTTAAAGCGTCAGATACAAATTTCATAAAAACCCTAACACGAGGTAGTTTTTGCAAATCAGGATGGGTTAGTACCCAAATGTCTGAATAAGGCTGAGTTTCCAAGCCAGGAACACGCCTAAAACCCTCCGTACTATCTCCCAAAAAACAAGGCATACGGGCAGCTCCCATATTCGCCTGAACAGCACTGTGAACAGCGACCATATCATCAAATTTGGCCACAACCTGAGCGGCAGGATAGACTTTTAAGATCTCCTCCGCCGGATCATCCCCACGCCAAAGGAAATTGATACAATCAAGTGTATCCTCACCCGAATGGTCAGCTAAATAAGTTTCACTTACATAATACATACACTGCTGAGATAAAATCTTTCGACCCCACAGCGTCCCTTCTGGCTCATTACTGGCCAGGATGGAGACATCAGCCTCCCTCCGATGTAAGTTCACGGCATCTGAGGTGGCAATAATAGTTAGATGTATATTGGGGTAGGCTTTTGTAAATTGAACGAAAACACCAGCTAGTACCTTTTGTATGAGCAATTGCGGCGCGGATATTTTTAACGGCCCACCCAAAACCATATCTTGACCTGCAATTGTCAAATCCAAGTCCAGTGCATGAAGTTCCATTTCTTCTGCGGTCTTTATGGCATGCTTCCCAAAGGCAGTAACCGATAGTCCATTTGCAAAACGATCAAACAACCGAACGCCCATCTGCGTCTCAAGCGCAGACAAACGGCGTGAAACGGTTGAATGGTTTACACCCAACTCCCGTGCGGCACCACTTAGTCCTCCATTACGGTGAACTGCTAGTGCATATTTCAAATCATCCCAACTATACATCTGTGCATAATTGCACAACTTGGTTTCCAATTTCTACAATTTTCGAACAACGCCCAAGTAGGTAATCTACCTCTCAACATCAACCTCGTACAAATTGGAGAAAAATAATGACTGTTTACTGTATTGGCCAAGCCAAAAATATCGATAGCCAAGCGCTGCAGGAATATGGGAAGCATGCGGGTGCTGCCCTTACCAAACATGAAGGGGCACTGGTAAGTAAAAGCACTGCACTTAAAGCATTGGATGGCACAACCGACGCGAATGACCTTGTCGTTATCCTCAGCTTCCCGAACGAAGCGGCTGCCATTGCGTGGCGTGACGATCCAGAACTTAGCGCTGTGCATGACCTTCGAAATGCGTCGGCAAATTGGACCCTTCAGCTCTTGGGTGCTGGATAAGTCAACCTTACCATTCTTAAGCGCGGGTACTTATAAAATAGGGCCCGCCGCCTTCATTTAGCGAGACAGTTTATGAACCGTATTATCTCGATAATTCATGCTACCATTTTTGTATTTTTGCCGCTCATTATACCTCAACGGCACTCGCATCGTCCTCCCCCTCTGACTTGAGATTATATCGTTTGGATTGCGGCCGCGTCCATGTCGATCCAAAGAATGTCTTTTCAGACACAGATGAATTCCCAAATCAAACCTTGGATTTAGTTTCTTCATGCTACTTAATCAAACATAACGCCGAATGGCTTCTTTGGGACACAGGATTACCGTCTGCTATCGCGGAAAACTCAAATGGAGTACAAAACGGCCCGTTCCATTTAAGCATTGATAATCCGCTAACTTCTCAACTGAGAAAACTAAACCTTGCACCAGAAGACATCGATTATGTGGGCGTTTCCCATGGTCATTTTGACCACACTGGAAACGTCAATTTGTTTAGCAACGCCCAACTGATCATTCAAAAAGCAGAGTATGAATTCTACGCCACTCCCGACCGCGCTCGCGCCTATCACATGGAGCCGAAGTTGATCGACTATTTCCTAACTGGGAGGGGTAGAGATAATGTACGCAAACTTGAAGGCGATACAGATATATTCGGAGATGGCTCAGTAACAGCACTTTCTCTTCCAGGCCATACACCGGGTCATATGGCGTTAAAAGTTGAACTGCCAGAATCTGGACCGATATTTTTGTCGGGAGATCAGTGGCATTTCATAGAAAATCATAATAAAAATGGCGTTCCTGATTTCAATTACAATCGCGTAGACACTCTCTCTTCCTCAAAGCGACTAAACCAATTGATAAAAAATACAAATGGCCTCCTTATCATTCAACATGAGGTTGCCCATAAAAATAAGCTCCCTCTCTTGCCTGATTATCTGAAGTAATTTTCGTCTACAAATCGCATCTTCTTTTAAAACATCTGGATATTCCAATGGCGTGGAATGAACGCGTCATTACACCGATGGGTTCAACCATTGTTTGCCCCCTCTCCCACACGAGGTAATCCTTCTGGGAGAGGGATCAAGCATTGGAATTAGGAAATTCGGACTGGCATGGTTCTAATGCCCCGAATAAAGTTGGAATAGATCCGTTGAGGCGGACCCATAAGTTCGAATTTCAGATCCCGTTTCAGTATTTCTTCCCACAAGATCTGTAGTTGCAATTCAGCCAGTCTGTCTCCAACGCAGCGATGGATGCCAGCCCCGAACGCCAAATGCCGTCGCGCTTTAGGTCGCGCAATGTCGAATTTTTCCGGCGCATCGATTGCTTCTTCATCCCAGTTTCCTGACACATACCACATGATCACGCGGTCACCCTTGGAGATTTTCTTGCCACCAAACTCAACATCGTTCAAGGCCGTCCTGCGCATATGGATTATTGCTGACTGATAGCGAATAATTTCGGGTACCAGTGTTTTGATCAAAGAGGGGTCTGCCCTAAGAGCAGTAAACTGTTCAGGATTTTCAATCAGCGAAAAAAGTCCACCGCTCATTGAATTCCGGGTAGTATCATTTCCGCCAACAATCAGTAGAACAAAATTGCCTATAATATCCATGAAATTCATGTCTTTTGTGGCCTCTCCTTGGGCCATCATGGAAATCATGTCGAAACCGGTAGAACTGCCAACTCTTTGTTGCCAAAGATTAACGATATATTCGCCCATTTCTTTTAGCACGACCAATCTCTCTTCATCAGAGTTAACAAGGGCATCTGGCGCATCAAAATTGGCAGTCGCCACATCAGACCAATAAGTCAATAAACGCCTATCTTCGAACGGAAAATCAAACAGGGTTGCAAGCATCATCGTAGTGAGTTCAATTGATACCTTATCCACCCAATCGAAGATCTCTCCGCGCGGCAAACTGTCCAGAACATGTTCAGTCCGCTCCCGGATCATTTCTTCCATATTACGAAGGTTCGTAGGCGACACTGATGGGGCCACAGTTTTCCGCTGAACCATATGTTCAGGTTGATCCATAGAGATAAAACTGTTCATGGTTTCACCGTAAGGGCTATCTCGAATGGAAATACCACCCAAATGCGCCGCTGATGAAAAATTCTTATGGTCCAGCTCCACCTTCATGATGTCATCATATTTAGTGATTGACCAATAAGGACCGAAAGGACTGTCTGCACAATAGTGAACCGGGTCCTCTTGCCTCAGCCGTTGAAAGTAGGGATAAAAACTGTCGTTTTGATAAAGAGCTGGGTCACTGACATCAATATCAGAAACAGGTATTTTTGATGGATCAAGATACTGTGTATTCTTTACTTCACTCATAAGCTTCCCCCCAAATTTGTTATGCGCAGCCAAGAAAGAATATGATGTTAATCAAAATTAGAAATATTTAAAACACTTTAATTCTACTCATTGATGTGAAGACGTTAATTTTAACACTAGAAGGGCTAACCAAAGTCGACTGACAAAACTGTGGTCCTGTCCCGCTTTAGTTTTGAGCAGTGGGATCATCCAAACAAGGCAAGACACAGTCCAGATCACGCTTCCAAGGATCGTGAGAATATCTCCATATTTAATGCCAACCGCTATGAAGATTAAACCGGAGAGGATAAAGCCCAGCAGCCCTACAATTTGATACCACTTATCAGTCAATTATATGTCTCAATCTTTGCAGTTTCAGGGCTTAAATTCTTTAAAACACGGCACCTAAATTGCTGATAAGAATTGCGAATTAACAATAAAAAATTGTTAAACCTGCTCTTCGCCACCTAACCAACGATAAAATATTCCAGCTAAAATCGCTCCAACAATCGGAGCAAGCCAGAAAAGCCACAATTGAGAAATGGCCCAATCTCCTTGAAATATTGCAACCCCAGTACTTCGTGCCGGATTTACTGACGTGTTCGTCACGGGAATGCTAATTAAATGAACCAGCGTCAAGCCAAGTCCGATAGCGATCGGCGCGAAACCTGCTGGCGCTCGCCTATCTGTTGCTCCAAGAATAATGATGAGGAACATAAAAGTCATAACAACTTCTGCAACAAGTGCTGCGATAAGACTATACCCTCCGGGGGAATGCTCACCATATCCGTTTGATGCAAACCCCGCAGCCGTATCGAACCCAGTTTGCCCACTGGCAATAACGTATAATATGGCAGCTCCTGCGATGCCGCCGGCCACTTGAGCGATGATGTAGGGACCCAACTCGGCTGCTGAAAACCGTCCTCCAGACCAAAGCCCGATAGATACTGCAGGATTAAGATGGCAGCCGGATATATGACCAATAGCGAATGCCATTGATAAGACCGTCAAACCAAACGCTAAAGAAACACCTAGCAACCCGATACCAACTTCCGGGAATGAAGCCGCTAAAACAGCACTCCCGCAACCACCTAGAACTAACCAAAATGTACCAACAAACTCTGCACCAAGTTTTTTCGATAATGCCATTTTCTGCAATCCCTTTATGTGAAAACAATTAGTTCGTCATCACTTAGCTCAAAGAGTAACTGAACTTACACCCGCTATGCAAGAGCAAGCAACTCAACACATAGCTGTGGCACTCCGACTTCAATAGCAGTCTTAACAATTAGAGAGCGGAAGACATGCTTGTTTTAATTTGTTGGGAAACTACTTTAGATCCAGATCAATACTCTCAAGACTAAGGCTTACTTTCTAGAAAAGGATACTCTGTGATCATTGCTATGAGAGAGAGAGAGAGCATTTTTGTTCTTAATTGCCGTATCAATCATCCTATTACTTACGCAAAATAGTGCTCTCGGCAATTCAGAAAGAATGATTACAATGTCTGCAGGTTTCGGAGTCCCCTATACGCTTCCGAACAAAACGGGCTTTTATGACATACTCGGCAAAGAACTGTTTAAACGCATTAACCACCGATTTACTCTTATGTCTCTACCGCCAAAACGTGCGATTCACAGTGCAAATAATGGAGATACAGACGGAGATCTTCAGCGAATTATTGGCCTGGAGGAACATTTTCCAAATTAAGTAAGTGTCCCTGAAATCATTAATCAATTTAATTTTGTCGCCTTTTCAAAACTACCCGCAACAGAAGTCAAAAATTGGGATGACCTAAACGGCCTTCGAGTTGGCTATATTCGTGGTTGAGCCTTTTATGAGCAAAACATTCCTGATGGAGCCCGCGTGATACTGGCCGACAATCCACGGCAATTAATGTCTCTTCTTAATTTTAACAGAGTGGATGTTATATTATATAGCAAGTGGATGGGCCTTTGGTGGGCGCAAGAATTAGCTATAAACATACACCTGCTAGCGCCCCCTTTAAGAACAGAAAATATATATATCTACCTCAACAAAAAGCACTTACCCCTCGTCTCTCAACTCGCGAAAGCCCTGAAACAAATGAAAGAAGAAGGCCGTTATCAACAGATCATTACTCAAACCATGGTACCACTGCTGAAATAGCCAATAACCATACGAGTTTTCCAAGACAATCGATTACGCCTTCATGAAGACAGCCCCCCAAAAAAACAAACAATATTGATTGTAGACAATCAGGTTCAGCATGGTATGGCTTAGACAAATTACATTTAAAATGCAGGAATAATTCTAATGCAAAACATCACCATTAACACGGAACGTTTGCTTGCAGACCTTGCCCAACTTCGCTCCTTTGGTGCCTGCGGACATGGGGTCGTCCGACCTGCTTTCTCAGAACCTGACATCGCCGCCCGTCAATGGTTGGCCGAGCGTATGAGACAAGCAGGACTTAGCCCAATTTTTGATCCCGCTGGAAATCTTTTTGGCCTTCCTCCAGAAATTCAGGATGGTACGAGCCAATGCCTTTTACTCGGCTCTCATTCTGACACCCAGCCGGAAGGCGGATGGCTGGATGGTGCTTATGGCGTGATAACCGGATTGGAGGTCGCCCGTGCAACACGGGAAGCTGGCGGCCCTCCTATTGCTTGTGTCGCTTTTCAAGATGAAGAAGGCCGCTTTGGCACCCTTGCTGGCAGCCGGATCTGGTCGGGAGCCCTTCCACTTGCTGAAGCCGACTTGCTAACAGATACAATGGGTATCACCTTTGCCGAAGCTCGGCGTAGCATGTCCCATCTGTGCCAAACGGATTTTGTTTCACCGGATCTTTTCTCAGGCTTTATCGAAGCGCATATTGAACAAGGCCCTGTACTGGATCATCATGATGAATCTATCGGTGTGGTAGAAAATATTGTTGGTATCAGAAGTCAAAAATATTGTTTTTTCGGCGAGCAAAACCATGCCGGTACCACACCAATGGGACAGCGCATAGATGCTTTTCAAGGGCTGGTGCAGTTCACCACTGAACTTAACAAGCGATTTTCAGACGTTGTCACCACAGACACTGTTTGGACTATCGGTCATGTCGCGCTCCATCCAAATGCCTCATCTACCATTCCGGGCCGTGTAGATTTCTCCATCCAGTGGCGGGACGCAAGTGAGGAACGCCTTGACCGAATGAAAATGATCCTTGAAGAGGTTGTGAACGAACTCAGTGCGAAATCAGGATTTAAAATTGAAAGCTCAGCTTATTCAGCCATTCTCCCGACAAAAATGGATATAAATTTGATTGGCCAAATTGAAGCAGCCACTCAAAATCTCGTCCCCGAAAACAAATGGCGTAGAATGCCATCGGGTGCCTTGCATGATGCGGCAAACCTGTCGCATTTAATGCCAGTCGCCATGCTCTTCGTTCCCTCAAAAGGGGGGGTCAGCCATGATTTTGCAGAAGACACAGCACATGAGCATTTGATCCTAGGGGCGCAAGTACTTGCCGTCAGTGTCAGCACCAAATAAATAACCTTAGGAATAAAGGAAGGGAAATGAAAATACTTTATGATCAAAGAAGAGGCTCGCGCTTCCTGTAGGCTGAACACAATGGTGTTTTCAACATTGCCTATTAATGGAGCTATTTAGGGGCTGCGGTTGAATTTCTCTCGTTAGTATATACTAAAAAACAAACAATCCCAAATTGCAATGGCATATGTTAAAAAAATAATATAACATGCCTCCTACATTGCTGAATTTGGGGGAAAAGCTATGGTGCGGGAAGAACGCAAAAGATATGCAAATGTCGAAATCGAATATCGTGTTGATGGTGGCATAACACAGTATTTGAGTGCCGATTATCTTGTCATCGCGTGCGATCCGGGCAAATTGATCACAAAAGTGAATTACAGCAGTTTGGAAACTGAACTGTTTAAAAGGATGGTAAATTTTACATTTCACACGACCCTTCTCAAAGTCAAACGAAGAACAAAGCCGGCCCATGGCGTCATATTTGCGCCCAGTCGCCTCGAAGAAATGCGCGGTTGGATATATGGTTATCGCAATGAAACAGGCAAAGCTTTTGGTCAGAATGTTGCCAATGAAATGGATGAAAATTTGGTCACCGTATACCAAATCGTTAAATCCATGGAAAATCCGCCAACAAAAGAGAAATTTCTGCAATATCTGAACCACTATATTGCGGAGCTTGATTGGTGGCCATATGGAACGGATTATGAAGTTCTAGACCAAGTCACCACGCCTTATTTTGATCATTTTGAGCAAGAAAACCTGGATTTACATCTACCGTGGACATATCTTGGTATTCAGGGCATGAACCACACCGCCTTTGTTCATGCTTCTACCTGTTTTGAATCTGCATTGCATTGCTGGCTATATATCAACCTGCTTTTTGACCCTGAAGGCCCCAGTGGAAACAATAGAGCTGGGTTGCCCCAAGACAAGTTGTCGCGAATTTTAATCCTGGGCGCCGGGGTTAGCGGACTATTAGCTGCCAATAAGCTACGTGATCTTGGATATTCTAATGTAAAAATCCTGGAAAAAACAGATCGCTACGGTGGAAAAACTCATACGGTGCCTAAAGACGCACCGTCACCACCGCATGGGGCTCAGGAAACAATCTGTGAACTTGGAACTTGCTACCTTTCTCCCGCTTATGACGAAATGGTCAAAGATCTTGCTAAATTCACGACGGATGTTGGCAATAGGCAGATCGGTTTCGGTGGTCCTGGCGGATCATTCCGCGGGATCATTACCGAGGGTCAATTTTCAGGAAAATTTCCTGTACCACCTGTCATAACCTATCCCGAATACATTCTGTTAAAAGCAGCCGATGAGACAGGTATGCCCCCGCCATTTGGGCCTGACAAGCAAAAAAATGCAAAAGCGATTCAAGACAAGCTCGCCGATGACTTATATGCCTATTGCCTAGAACATGAGCGCATTATGGGGCGACAAAAACCGATGCCCCTCACCCCTCCAGAACCTGACTTACATACCACGCTGGCGGTCAGTTTTTTGGATTTTCTGCGTGCGAATAATTGGCAATCACTGGTTGGCCTCATGCAATATGGCTACTCGGTTCAGGGATACGGCCCTCTGGCCGAAATTCCTGCTTATTATGGTTTAATTTGGATAACACCTGATGTAGCACGACAAATCGCCAAAGAGTTTCGCCACCCAAGCGATAAAGATATCGTTACAGCCTGGTCCTTGGGTTGGGGAGATGTTTGGTACCATATGCAGCAGGGAATGGACATAACATATATGGCGGACGCCTATTCTATTCATCGGTTAGGTGCGCGAGAAGATTAGCCCGTGTTTAATTAACGATTAATCGGCGATTAAAGACGAGTTCAGAATACGTATCAGAAACGAACAGCTGTGAAAGCCAAAATGGAAAAACGTTTAACAACTATAGTAGCTGCAGATCTTGTCGGTTATTCGAGACTGGTTGCTAATGATGAAGAAGAGGTCATCTCTCGGTTTCGCAGTTTACGAACAGAAATTATCTACCCAGCTATTTCCAGCGCACAGGCCCGTGTCATCAAAACCATGGGGGATGGGTTTCTCGTGGAATTTCCATCACCACGAGCAGCTTTGAATACGGCTGTTTTTATGCAACATGCTGTATCTGAAAGAGAAGCTGGAGGGTCACCTGAAAAGCGTCTCGTGTTCCGCATCGGCATCAATCACGGGGAAGTCATAATCGACGATGATGACGTACTTGGTGACGTGGTCAATATTGCGGCACGTCTTGAAAGCCTTGCTCCGCCAGGCGGTATTTGTGTATCGGAAACTGTATTCACTGAAATGGCTGATGCGACCGATATGCCCCTAGTTCCACTAGGGCCGCAATATGTAAAAAATATACCTGCGCCGGTGAATGTTTGGACGGTGCCGATAAAAGGGGTCGATGTCAGTCCAATAAAACCAGCTAGCCGTGCAGAGCGCCCCTCGATTGCTGTTTTGGCGTTTGAAAACAATTCTGATGATGACGATCAACGGTTCCTTGCTGATGGTATTTCTGAAGATGTCATCACGCAATTATCACGCTTCCGATCCCTGTTCGTTATAGCCCGAAATTCGTCATTTTCTTACAAAGGAACCCGCAAGGATACGCGCGAAATCGCACGTGAATTAGGAGTGCGGTACGTAGTCGAAGGATCTGTTCGAAGGGGTGGAAATCGATTGCGGGTGAGTGCGCACTTGATTGAAGCGAAAACCGGAGAACATATTTGGTCGAACCGGTGGGATCGAACCATGTCGGATCTGTTTGACCTGCAGGATGAATTGACCCATGCCATCGTTACAGAACTGGCGCCAGAGCTTGGCGCTAACGAGCGAGCACTCGCGAGACACAAGCCGACGGAAAACCTAACCGCATGGGAAGTATGCCAAAGGGGACTGGCTGAATTTTATAAATATAAAGAAGAGAGTTACCCCGCGGCAGCTGAATTGTTTAAAAAGGCTATCGATGCTGACCCTGAATTTGCTTTACCCTACGCTCTCTTGGGGCGCTGGTATTCAGTTATGGTTACGACCGGCCGTAGCAGTGATATTCCCAATGATGTACAGCAAGGGTTTTTGAACGCCAACAAAGCCATTGAACTGGATGATCGATTAGAAGATGGTCATGTCGCTCTTGGATCCTTGTTAACGCTTATGCGGCAAGAAACAGCCGCCATAGACGCATTGAACAGAGCGTACGCACTAAACGACAACAACCCTGTAATGTATCACGCACGCACCATGCTAAATCTGTATCAAATGGAACCCGATACCCATGCAATGGAGAACTCAGCCCAAACCGCTCTGTCCCTTAACCCAAAGGATCCGCTAGCTTGGGCGTTTCACTTCATGATCGGTACTGCGCGCTGGATAAGGGATCTTGAAACCCTTCGCCCTGATGTGAAGGAGGCAATTGACGCTGCCTGTGCATCCGTTCAGGTTGACTATTTCCCCCTAATGATCGGTGCAGTGCTGCATGTACGCTTAGGTGAGCTGGATCAAGCCAAATATCTGTTGGATAGAGCGATAACTCGACGTCCGTCCCTTACATTACAAACATGGTACACAGCATTTCCTTTTCCAATATGGCCGCGTATGATCAAATCTATTCAACCTGAGCTGGAAACCCTCGTCAAAATGGGCTTGCCCGAAGGCTAAAGTCTGCAGGCCAAACCTTCGACAAGCCGAGAGTATCTAAACAACAGATATCACAAATACTTACAGTCGAGACACTTGATTGACACGTCATGCATTTCCATGAAAAGCTACCCTATGAAATGCACCAATTGTAGCTATAACAATCCAGCTAGCCACAAGTTCTGCTGTGAATGTGGAACATTTTTACGGCAAATTGACAAAGAAGCAGAGCGAAGATCCATAACCGTTATGTTTTGTGATCTTGCTGATTCAACGTCTCTTTCCGAAAATATTGATCCCGAAGAGCTACAACAGATCCTATCAGCCTATCAGGACTGCGTTCGAAAAGTGATAAAGCGCTTTGATGGATTTATCGCCAAATATATGGGAGATGGCATCCTTATATATTTTGGTTACCCAACAGCCCATGAAGACGATGCAGAGCGCAGTGTCAGAGCTGCGCTTGAGATAATCGCGGCTGTTCCTAAGCTCACAGTCAGCCCAGCGCATACACTTGCAGTTCGCCTTGGAATAGCAACAGGCAACGTCGTTATTGGCGATATAATCGGTGAAGGTGCAGCCTCTGAAGTTTCCATTTTAGGATTAACTCCCAACCTTGCCGCGCGCCTGCAATCCAAAGCGGGAAGAAATGAAATTGTTATCAGTGACACAACCCGCCTTCGCTTAGGAGATGTTTTTCTAGTCTCTAATCTCGGCAAATTATCACTGAAAGGTATCACGTCAGCAACCCAAGCATGGCGTGTTGATAAACTCTCAACCCTACCCAACTCTGCTCTAATAGAAATCCCTTTTATTGGAAGAAAAAACGCCTTATTGCTTCTAAACGTTGCACTAGAGAAATCTCGCAAGAATAATCTTGAATTTGTACATATTACTGGATTGCCGGGGATAGGAAAAACCCGGCTAATACGAGAATTCCTTCAAAGTCAGCCCGAACTTAATACTGTCAATTGGGTGTGCTCGGCCTTTAATCGCCATGTTCCCTTGCATCCCATTCCCAAAAATCCGTCAATATTGTCCGCCTTATCAACGCCATCAGGAGAAGACCAGCGCGAGATAATTTTCGACTTGATTACGGATGGTTTGATCGAACAATCAACAAATGGGCCCCTTGTTCTTATCGTTGATGATATTCACTGGATCGATCCAACTACGGCTGAATATCTCAAGACTATGCACCGACGTTTGTCAGACTGCTCCGTTTTACCCATCACCCTTTCAAGGTCTGGAGAGGTAACGGAGCAGCTGCGAGCCAGCACAAAAGGGACAGCCTTAAATCTTGGCCCGATCACGGATGAAGAAGCCGAAACTTTGGTAGGGTTGTTACTAGGCGACAATGCACTGAAAGAGCTGTGTACGAAAATTGTACAACGCGCTGGCGGATCACCTCTGTTCCTGGAAGAGTTAGTTGCAACCGTCTCAGCCGGCAGTGAGCAAGACATTCCTGACTCATTACAGGAATTATTGCTGGCACGGCTGGATAGTTTAGGCGCGGCTAAACGCATCGCTCAATTGGCATCCGTTTTCGGCCATTCATTTTCCTATGATGACTTAATGGCCATTGAAGAGCTACAAAAAATTGATGCCGCGTCTCTTTTCAAAATGCTTTTGGGCGAAGGATTCTTTGTTCAATCATCAGCATCACAATTCCGATTTCGACATACCCTTATGCAGGAAGTCTCCTATGAGACATTATTGCACAGCACCAAACGCCGATTACACAGCGAGATAGCAAATGGATTGATCCAATCGAGGGCCCTTGCTCTACCTGAAACCGTCGCTCGCCACATGAGCGGCGCAGAAAAATACAAGGAGGCCGTTCCGTACTGGTGCAAAGCTGCGCACCATTCCGCAAAATTATGGGCGCATCAAGAAGCCGCGGCCTATTTTGATCAGGCACTGCTACAATCGTCCCATGTCGCTGACGACAAATGGGAACTGAAAACACGATTAGACCTTGTCGAGAGTTTACGGATCACAGACAACTATAAAGAAGCCCTAAATCAACTAAATATGGCTGAAAAACTCGCGGTACGTATCGGTCGCGATGAAGATTGGCTTAGATTGCATGTATTACGCGGCAATATTCTGTTTCCCATTGGAGAGGCCGACCGCTGTATCCAATCACAGAAGGCAGCACTAAAAGTAGCAAAAAAATTGCATTTATCAGAAGCACAAGCGCAGGCACTTGGTGGTATGGGAGACGCATATTTTGCCAACAAACAAATAACTACGGCGGAAAAATCCTTTGATACCTGCGTCACTTTGGCAGATAAAAACGATCTGGATGACATAACCCTTTCCAATATTTCAATGCGCGGTCATATGCGCTTATATCTGTGCCGGCTTTTAGATGCAGAAGCGGATTGCCGGCGAGCCGTTGAGATGTCCATTAGAACAAACAACCGGCGTGCTGAAATGACAGCGACGGGGAGTTGCCTTGGAAAAATTCTCTTGGAAAAAGGGGATACAACTGCGGCAGACAGTGCCTTTTCTAAAGCAGCAACAATTGCCTCGGACTTGGGGGCACATCGGTTTGAAGCATTAAACATTCTGTTCCGAGGCAAAATTGCGCAAGATGCAGATGATACAAAAAAAGCAATGGAGTTTGGATTGCGGGCCATTGAGATCGCCAGAAGGTCTGGCCCAAAATTTTGCCTTCCCCTTGCAATAGGAGTTGTTGCTCGTGCAGAGGAGACTTCTGAGGCTTGCTTCGACGCACTTGCCGAAGGTGACGCGCTCATTAACGCAGGATGTCTCGCTCACAACCCTTTATGGTTCTACCCCGACGCAGCCCTTGCCGCCCTGTATCATGGCAGACCTGATGAAGCGCGCAGATATGCTAACTTGTTAAAAAACACTTTCGCAAAAGAGCCTGTCCCTTGGAGTGATTTTATAGCCGAAAGTATTGATGCACTAGCCATATGCCTTGAGACCGAGAATCGAACTGCCACCACGGCTTTAATAAAGCAGGCTAACTCTATAGGGTTCAAAAGGTGGGCACTGACTCTTGATCGCTTTTCAGCACCCACCGCTAGGTAATAGCCAGTTCAAAAATAACAATTGAAAACCACGCTCATTAAGTAACTAACTCATGGGCAGTGATTAATTGGCTGTTGCGCGTTTTCGGCGCCAACCTATAAACCCAAGCAAAACAATCCCGGCACCATACAGTGGAAAAGCTGCAGGCAAAGGTACGGCAGAGACTTCAAAGTCGTATGCAAAATCTTTCTGTCCATTAGAGAAGAGAACATTATCAAAATAGGCATCCTGACCAGCATTCCACGAGCCAACACCAACGGACAGTGCCACAATATCTAAACTTGCCATGTCGCTGAACAGTCCCACCCAATCGGAAAGAGTTCTCGTTGCCCAATTTTCACCAGTGAACCAAAAATTCCCACTTGTTCCGGATATGTCCGCCGACAGCCAAGTATTAGTCACTGGATCCCCACCATTATAGGTTGGTTCATAGACAAACCAAGCCGAATTTCCGCCGTACAAAACTTCAAGCTTGATAGCCGCGGCCGCAGCTGCATTTCCGCCTGGCACTAACCCCTTGTAATAATCATAATGTGCAGACCCACCATTGACAAAATTGCCGATAGTTCCAAAATCATTTGTAATAGCCACTTCTGCTTTGTCAGGTAAATGGCCAACTGTAGTTGTTAGTTTTGCAGCTCCATTTCCAAGAGGACCGCCTGGCATTGAAACTATTGACGTTGTGCCATTATGGCGAACGTCAGAGTCGTACCACCCCCCTGTGTCAGTTGCAGAAAAAGCATTAACTTCGATTGCCATAGCGCTTGAAGAAGCTAAGGAAGCTGCAACAACGCAAGCAGCAATGAAACCTGTCTTTTTTGATTTAAACATCTCTATTCCCCCTCTATTTTCCACAAGATTTTCGTTCGTCACACTTCAAGTGTTGTCGATCCCAATTCTGCAGAAAATTGTTCTGATAAGTTGTATCTAATAAAAATATTTTGATAGAATAAATAAGCCACAAATAATCGTTAATAAATCATTAACATTTTACCGACATACAAGCAAAGACTAAATTATCAATCGTTAAATTTAGCTTATTTAACCACCATGCCTATACAATTAATTTTCTTCAGCGTTACATCATCAAACGACTAATTTTGGTTAATAAACAGGTTAAACAGGAAAAAAGCCCACTAAATTGGTATTATTTGGCGCTCAACTTAAAAGCCTTGTTGTGGAAACGTTCACTGACAGCGATAAAAAAACTGATGATCCCAGAAAAATCCTATCTATTATTCAGCTCTAAATTTCACAATACAATGAGCATAAAATCAATCTTTAGTAGCATTCAATATCTATTATTCGATACATATAACTTAACTTATATAAAGGTACAGATTGAATAAGCACAAAAATATGGTGGATTAGTATAAATGACATCCAGCTGCGAACAAGCGATCGCTACGCCAAGCCTCACTTGCCGCAAGCGCAGTCCAATTTTCAAAGAAAAATGTCTGAGTAGCCGTTCGTAACGGCCCAAGCAAACAGATTGCCTAGAGCTTAAGAATGATCTGTGAGGATATACCGGCTATTTAAACTTGCTCGGTTCCCTATACCCAAAATGCATGGAATACATAAATATTCGATATTTCAGTTCTCAGTCCATTTCTGTGACATTGCTTCTCGTTGAGCTCTTAGCTTGGCAACCTAAACGAAACAAGAAGGTAGCAATAAGAAATTTAAGTTAACAGGCATTTTCAATAAACAAATACATTAGTATATTAAAATATTGATTGCATTTCCTTTAACGTTGAGTGCCTAACTAGACTGAGATTTAGTGCTTTAACTTCTCAGACCAAAAGTTATTTATAGGAAGTTGAACATGCCCCTATTTTCCGAAGATATTTTTATATCCTCTTTACAATTTATATCTACTTTATTTGTGGTATTGATCGGTGCTGCGGCCTTCACCCTTTTGGTTTTATTCATTTTGGATATTAGCCAAACAAAAGATGCTGTTCGAAAAAATTACCCTGTTCTGGGCCGCTTCCGTTATCTTTTTTCAACCCTTGGCGAGTTTTTTCGGCAATATTTCTTCGCCATGGACCGTGAAGAATTGCCCTTTAATCGGGCTGAGCGCGAATGGGTCGGTAGGGCTGCAAAAAACGAAAGTAATACTGTAGCATTTGGTTCAACAAAGAACCTGACGCCAACAGGGACTGCTATCTTTGTCAATTGTCCCTTTCCCACTTTAGACGAAGATGCGGTGGATATGCAGCCAGTTGAAATTGGCCCCTATTGTAGAGAACCCTACAAAGCAGCATCTTTTTTCAACATCTCTGGAATGAGTTATGGAGCCCTCTCCGCCCCCGCAGTTAAGGCCCTTTCTGAAGGAGCAAAGAAAGCAGGTTGTTGGATGAATACAGGAGAAGGCGGACTTTCTCCCTATCATCTTGAAGGAGGTTGCGATCTTGTCATGCAGATTGGAACCGCCAAATATGGGGTCCGTGATGAAAACGGAAACTTATGCGACAAAAAACTAGAAGAAGTCGCCTCCCACAAACAAGTACGCATGTTTGAGCTAAAAATGAGTCAAGGAGCAAAACCCGGTAAAGGCGGAATATTACCAGCCGTCAAAGTCACGTCTGAAATATCAAGAATTCGCGGCATTCCGGAAGGGCAAGCCTCGATCTCCCCAAATAGGCACCCTGAAATTAACAATGTAGGAGAGATGTTGGATGTAATCTCTCGCATTCGAAATGTGACGGGTAAACCAACAGGATTTAAGGCAGTCGTAGGTGCATTTGGTTGGCTCGAAGAGCTATGTGAAGAAGTTCATGAGCGGGGCATCGAATATGCACCTGACTTCATTACAATCGACAGCGGTGACGGCGGAACGGGCGCAGCGCCGATGCCACTCATGGACAATGTCGGCTTAGTGATCAAAGAGTCACTTCCGCTCGTATCTGATATTCTACACAAATATGGACTTCGAAAACGTATTAGAATAATCGCGTCAGGAAAACTGGTAACGCCGTCAGAAGTTGCCTGGGCTTTAGCAACTGGCGCAGATTTCGTCACATCAGCGCGCGGATTTATGTTCTCATTAGGCTGCATTCAAGCCTTAAAATGCAACAAAAATACCTGCCCAACCGGAATTACAACACACAGCAAACGACTACAAAAAGGCCTAAACCCCAAAGACAAAGCCGTGAAAGTGGCCAATTACTGTTTGAACATGGTTCATGAAGTGCAGGTGATTTCACATTCATGTGGTGTTCACAGAGCGCGGCAAATGAGTAGGAAGCATGTCCGTATCGTTCAAAGCAACGGCCGTACAGTTCCCATTAGTGACCTTTATCCTCGACCTGAAATCTTACCCCAATATTTAGAAATTTCCAAATCTTTGGAAGGCGAAATTGGCTAACTCACTGAACTTCAAATTGCGGCGAAACAAACCAGGTTCGCTCAAACGCCAATTCGAAAAATAGAAAGAACATTACTATGACGATTACATCTCCAATTTCCGAAGAATTAGTCAGCGAAAGAACAACAAAGGCTTCGGATTTATTTGTTCAGGCCTTAGAAGCAGAAGGTGTTGAGTATATTTTTGCTGTTCCAGGAGAAGAAAATCTGGATATGGTTGAATCTCTGCGAACGTCCAAAATAAAACTGATCCTCAATCGGCATGAACAGGGTGCTGGGTTCATGGCTGCGACTTACGGCAGGCTTACGGGTAAAGCAGGCGTGTGTATGGCAACCCTTGGGCCAGGGGCAACGAATTTTGCCACGCCAGCCGCTTATGCTCATTTAGGCGGAATGCCTTTGATCATGATTACCGGACAAAAACCCATTAAAAAATCCAAGCAAGGGCAATTTCAAATCGTTGATATTGTTAATTTATTTGCTCCAATCTGTAAAATGTCGAAGCAAATTGTTCACGGAAACACTATCCCATCTCTTGTCCGCGAAGCATTCCGAGTAGCAGAAGAAGAGCGCCCTGGCGCTGTATTATTGGAATTGCCAGAAGATATTGCAGAGGAACAATGTGATGCCAAAATTATTCCAGCACATGCACGTCACTATGCAATCGCGGACGAAACTGTATTAAGTGAGGCCGCCAATAGGATTTCATCGGCCAAAATGCCCTTGATACTCATCGGTGCAGGGGCAAATCGCAAAGATGTACGGAGTGCTATTAGTGAATTTGTAGATACGACCGGAATTCCATTTTTCAATACTCAAATGGGTAAGGGAGCTGTGGACGAGAGGTCAGATTTATTTATGGGAACTGCAGCACTGTCTGATGGCGACTACCTGCATTGTGCTATTGAACGTTCCGACTTGATCATTAACATCGGTCACGATGTCGTTGAAAAACCCCCGTTCTTCATGGAAGACGGTGGTAAAACAGTAATTCACGTCAATTATAAATCAGCACAAGTGGATGCGGTTTATTTTCCTCAAATCGAAGTTGTTGGAGATTTAGCTCGTTCAATCGAAAGGCTAACGGCGACACTGGGCGGCAAAGTCCTATTTGATAAGTCTTATTTTGAAACCGTCCGAACTGAAGTAGAAAATCATCTTGCTGAAGGTGCCAATGATCCACGTTTTCCAATTATCCCTCAACGCTTTGTGTGCGACACCCGTAAAGTTATGGGTGAAAAGGACATCATCGCACTAGACAATGGAATGTATAAAATATGGTATGCCCGAAATTATAAAGCATACGAGCCTAACACTGTTCTTCTAGACAATGCGCTCGCAACTATGGGTGCAGGGCTTCCATCCGCTATGCTTGCGGCTCTCCTTAATCCAAATCGTCGTGTGATGGCGATTTGCGGTGATGGTGGCTTTATGATGAATAGTCAGGAATTGGAAACTGCGGTTCGGTTAAAACTAAATCTAGTCGTCACAGTTCTGAACGACAACTCTTATGGCATGATACGTTGGAAACAAGCAGGAGCCGGTTTTGATGACTGGGGTTTGGAGTTTGATAACCCCGATTTCACGCAATATGCCAATAGCTATGGAGCTACCGGTCACCGAGTTACATCCGCCGAAGACTTAGTCCCAACTTTTAATAGAGCCTTCGAAGCTGGTGGTGTTCACCTTGTTGAAGTCCCTGTCGATTATTCAGAAAATCAAAAAGTGCTTATCGACGAGCTTGCAGCGAAGGCATGTTTAATATGAGCAAACACCAGAACATGCTTGAGGTTGTCAATCCGTTCGACCAAAGGCCGATTGATGCTGTCAATCTTGTCGAGTGGGATAAGATTGACAAATGGCTAACAACAGCCCGTGACCTTCATAGAAATAAACAGAACTGGTTGCCCACGTACAAACGCATAGAAATCCTTAAAAAAGCTGCAAAAATCTTGGAAATGAAGGCCGAAAGACTTGCTTTTCAAATAGCGAATGAAGGAGGCAAACCCTTAATGGACGCCCGCGTAGAAGTTGCACGGGCTATCGATGGCGTCGAGCTTAGTATTAAAGAGCTATCTCACTTAACGGGCTCAGAAATACCCATGGATTTAACGAAGGCTGGCGCAGAACGCGTAGCTTTCACCAAACGTGAACCCATAGGTCCCGTGGTCGCAGTTTCTGCCTTCAACCACCCTCTTAATTTAATAATCCATCAGGTCATTCCAGCAGTAGCCGTAGGCTGTCCAGTATTGGTCAAACCTGCAGACGACACCCCGCTTTCCTGTAAATCCTTTGTAAATATTCTGTACGAAGCAGGACTGCCAGAAGAATGGTGCCGTTTCGCACCCTGCGATATTCCAACCGCTGAAAAAATGGTGACAGACAATCGTGTTGCTTTTTTCTCATTTATTGGATCATCTAAAGTTGGGTGGATGTTACGGTCTAAACTTGCGCCGGGAACAAGATGTGCGTTGGAACATGGCGGTGCGGCCCCGGTCATAATTGATGCAAGTGCAGATCGAACGGTTATGATACCGAGCCTTCTAAAGGGTGGTTTTTATCATTCCGGCCAAGTTTGCGTTTCTGTTCAACGGGTTTTTGCCCCAAAATCTCAAGCCGCTGAAATTGCCGGGGAATTGGCAGACGGTGCCTCAAAACTTATTGTCGGGGATGCGACTTTAAGAGAAACAGAATGTGGGCCGCTTATTCGCCCACGAGAGGTATCCCGAATTGCTGAGTGGGTTGATGAAGCGCATTCAAGCGGCGCAGAAATAATTTGCGGCGGAGAAAAATTGAGTAAAACAACATACGCGCCCACAGTTTTATTGAACCCATCTCACGACGCCCGGGTTTCTAATTCGGAAATTTTTGGGCCCGTGGTTTGTGTTTATAGTTACGAGAAAATGGCCCAAGCGTTTGAGCAAGCTAATGCACTCCCTTTTGCATTTCAGAGTTCCATTTTCACCAAAGATCTAGGGGTGGCAATGGAGGCCATCCAGCAACTGGATGCCTCAGCGGTGATGGTAAATGATCACACTGCTTTTCGTGTTGACTGGATGCCTTTCGCTGGGCGTCGTCAATCCGGCTACAATACAGGTGGTATTGGCTACACAATGCACGATATGACACAGGAAAAAATGGCGGTTATTAGGCTTTAGATTAAAGCACGAGTAAATTCCATTATTATACCCAAGGGTAGCTTTTTGCTTCACTAACGAATGCCTGAACGGCAGGTGATCGTTGGTGCCCTGCAACTGTAACCATTTCAACTTTTCGTATGAGTTCTGGTTCAATAAGGGGGCCGCATTGCAAGCCCGCAACAGAAATTGAAAATTCGGGCATTAAGCAAATACCCATGCCTTTCATTACCATATTCTGTATCCAATCCTCCCTCTCGCTACGGTAAGGTACAGAAACCGCAACATTTCTTTCATCTAACAAACTGAAAAACGAATTTCTGAATTCACAGTTGAGGCGGTCCAAGTAACGTTCGCCCGTAAGTTCGCTAATTGGAATTCCCTTCATATTGCGAAAGCGATGATCCGGCGGAAAGATCGCCACCATTCGTTCGTCATAAAGCGTCATTGTATCGAAACGGTCATGAAGTTCCATCGGAAGACCAAGCAAAGCACAATCAAGATCTCCAGAGAGCAATCCGTCTGTCATATTATGAGGAGTGATGTCGTAAATCGTCAGGTCGATACCAGGATGAATCAGCTGAAATTTAGAAAGAAACGGCACAACGCGAGAGGGACCAATGGTGCACATTATCCCGACTTTCAGTGGTGCTTTTTCAAGATTGAGAAGTTTTTTCGCAGCAATCACAGCGTTTTGAGTGGTCGTGTCAACTTGGCGAAGATGCTCTCTCATCACTTGTCCAAGGTCGGTGAGATGCGTGCGGTTTCGCTCCCGTCTGAACAGAGCCCCCCCTAGCTCCTCCTCCAATTTTTTGATTGCGCGGGTGAGCGCTGGTTGCGAGACATTGCATTGCGCCGCTGCATTCGTAAAATTCAGAGTTTCAGCGGTTGCCAGAAAATAGCGAATTTGATGAAATTCCATAATCGCCTGCCTTCGTCATACCTAATGAACATTGAATTGATAAAATAACGGCATTTCTATTTATAGCAAGCTTCCGACATATTGCTTCTCATAAACATTGGCCATCACAATCCATTAGCAGATTGCATTCAATTTACAAAGGAAGCTTCGACATGCACGCACAAGCTCAAACAGTTAAAAATATTTCAGAAACTGGGACGTCCCTCAAGCAAGTGTCAGAGATTGGAATACGTTTCGCTATGGTTGTCGTCATAGCTTGGTATGGCTTTCTCAAGTTCACTGAATATGAAGCAAACGCAATTGCCGGATTTGCCATGAATTCGCCTTTCCTTGCTCCGTTCCATGAGCTTCTCGGCGTTAGGCTTTTCTCGGACACAATTGGTGTTATTGAAATAATCGCTGCCGCATTAATCGCAGCCCACACTCTATCACCCAAAGCGGGTGCAATAGGTGGTGCACTTGCGAGTGGGACATTTATCGTAACTTTAAGCTTTATGTTTACGACGCCGGGCATTTTTGAAGCCAGCGCAGGTGGTTTTCCCATTTTGTCTGTCGTACCGGGTGCTTTTCTACTTAAAGATCTAGTATTATTGGCAGTTTCTCTTTGGTTGTTGGCAATTAGTCTTCAAAAATTCGAAGACTAAATAGTATCCACCTCCGAGCGCTGTTTAGGAAAACATCCAACGATAGTGCTCTCTCCCCCGCTTAAATCAATCTAAACCCTGTCGTTTTGAAAGTGTTATTCCAAATGAAGAATAAATACGGGCTTTTCAAGCCCAACTTTATCGCAAGTGCCTACTTATTGTTGAGTTTGACATTTGTCTCCTTTGCCGGATCTGCCACCGCTGACGATCAAGGCGGATTTCAAATATCAGTTGGAGAGAATGGAAGCATCCATTTACCCAATGTTGATTTTCGCAGAGACTGGACGGCACTTGGCACTTGGGCCATAGCTGCAGAAGAAGGAACTCAAGGATCGGAAGGCTTCCACACTGTCTACACACAACCAGACTCTGTTACATTTTTTCGTAAAACAGGAAATTTTCCAGACGGTACTATCTTAATCAAGGAACTGTATGAAGCGATTACAGAGGAAATGACAACAGGAACTGTAAGCCGGATTAAAGAGACAACTGGGTGGTTCGTTATGGTCAAAGACTCAAAAGGTCGCTACCCCAACAACCCTTCTTGGGGAGATGGTTGGGCATGGGCTCAATTCGATGCAGACGACAGAAAAAACTCTATTTCGACTAGCTATAAAGACGATTGTCTAAGCTGTCACGAGCCTGCAAAAAATACTGATTGGGTATATTTGGAAGGTTACCCTGTTTTATCTGATCAATAAGGAGCAAAATTTAGTGCCTCTACGCTTTTTTGTTCGCATCAAAAAAAATCGAATTCCATAAACTTTACAGGGTAGTGCTGCGGCGAGTTTTTACCAAACTCGCCGCAGCACTACTTAATTCACTCTTTATCTGATTTATTAGACGAAATCCGAAAAATATTTTACTCTTATAATATGCCCCTATTTATCCTCATAATCTGTTTAGCTTTTATCATTGGATTTTCTGCTCATCGGGCAAGCTTGTGCTCAGTCAGCGCAGTAGAAGAGATAATTTCTACACGCCACGCTTATATGCTAGCCAGCTTTTTTAAAGCCTCCCTTTGGGTCACCGGCATCGCCTTGATATTTACTGAAGTGCTTTCAATAACTCCGGTTCAAATAGACGGGTGGGAATTTTCAACAAGCACGATTTTGTGGGGATCAATATTTGGAGTAGGAGCAGCGCTTAACGGCGGCTGTGCTGTCTCCACCCTAACTCGGCTTGGCAGCGGTAACCTTGGGAAAATATTAACACTGCTCGGCTTCTTTTCGGGGGCAATTATAATCGACCTCCTGAAAACAAAAGGGTGGGTATCGAGCCCAATTCCAACCCAAACAATTCTAGGGGAAGACTACAATTGGAAAATTTGGCTTGCTGGGGCCATTGCTCTGTGGATGTGCTGGGAAACCACACGACTAATTAGAATTAGATCAAGGAGCTCTTTCTTAAAGAGACTCCTTGCATCGCGATATAAATTGTCCAGCGCAGCCTTCATAATTGGGCTAAGCAATGGGGTTCTTTTTTTCTTTTATGGTATTTGGCTGCATACAAGGTTGCTTGCGGAAACGGCACGCCACTTTATTTTAGATGCCCCTGCACCTGATGTATTTTTATGGGTTTTATTTACATCTTTGCTGATAGGAATAACTGTATCAGCGTTGCATTCTCGGGGGTTCTCTTTGAAATGGCGCCCAGAAAGTAAGTGGTTTTTATATTTTGGCGGTGGCATGTTGATGGGAGCCAGCGGTTCTATGATACCTGGTGGCAATGATGTCATTTGGCTCAATGCTATACCCTCTTTGTCCTTGCACAGTATACCAGCGATCCTATCTATTCTGGCTGGCATAGCTGTGACGCTTTTTGGGCTTCGTTATTTTGGTCAAGACTTACAACATGTGGACTGTCACGGAGATCTATGTAAAGTCACAGACAATCCATGATGACAGCCCAAATGTTGTTTTTGTATCTAGAGTAGGTTTTTAACGTCTGAGGAGAATGTCGGATAGGCAAACATATCTTCTTTTAATTCAGATGCTGTAATGCCATGACGCATCGCAAGTGCAAATAGATGGATAAGCTCTTCCCCTTTATGTCCCACCAAATGAGCCCCTAGAATCTTGTCAGACTCTGTATCAATGATAACCTTAGCCCAGGCGACAGTTTCCGCGTAACTTTTGCTCGAAAACCATCCTGTCATGTCAGTGGCTGTGATTTTAACATCTAGATTTTTGTTTTTCGCTTCTTGTTCAGTAATACCCACGCTACTGAGAGCTGGGATCGTATAAACGCAAGTTGGGATAATTTCATAGTCAGGCTTTTGTTTCGCTCCGCCCACAATGTTGTTACCAACGATTTTTCCTTCGTATGTTGCGATCGGGGAAAGTTGCGGTGATGTGACAAGACAATCACCACATACCCAGATAGAAGGGTTGGTAGTCGAACGCAAAAATTCATCGGTCTGAATTGCGACCCTATCGTGAGCGACATTCGCAGCCTCAAGGTTTAATGTTTCTACATTAGCAATGCGACCAGCACCGTTAACTATTTTGTCAGCCGTTGACGTAATCTCCTGCCCATCATGTTCATAGGTCACACTCAGTTTATCGCCAGATTTTACAATCCCCTTAACTGTCACGCTGGTTTTTAACGTTATTCCAATGCGCTCGCTCTCCGTTTGAATAGCTGCGACGGCGCCGTTTTCAATTCGTGGTAAAAGTTGAGGCATGACTTCCAATATAGTCACTTTAGTACCAGCTCGCGCATATACATGACTAAATTCCATGGCGATCACGCCCCCCCCGATGAAGATGACTTCATCCGGTTGGTCTTCATCCGAAAGTACGTCGTCAGAAGTAATCATAAATTCTGCCCCTGGGATGGGGAGCGATCGTGTTTTGGAGCCTGTTGCAATAACAATATCGTCAGCTTCCAGTATTTCTCCATTCACCTCAACAGAGTTCGGGCCAACAAATTTAGCCGAACCACGGTAAATATCACCTCGTTTTTCAGCCACATTAGCCATTGCATCAGGTATGAAACTAATCATATTCTTTTCGCGTTGAATTAACTTGGTCCAATTAAGTTTTGCGGTCCCCACTTCAATTTCATGGACACCGGCCATTTCAATATCGTGAAGTGACTGAGCCGCTGCGACCAATACCTTTTTTGGGGTGCACCCTCGGTTAGGACATGTTCCCCCAAAATCAGCTTCTTCAATAAATGCGATTGATTTATTAGCCTCTTGAGCAATTGACGACACACCGAAACCGGCATTGCCACCACCTAAAATAATAATGTCATATTTCTTTGTCATTGTACTGGACTCGCTTTGAATTGGTTAGGGCAGGTAATCTACCGACAACATGAGTTTTCAATGGCTAAGCAGTAGGTTCCACATTTTTCAGCAACGGACTACAAACTAAACGGACGTATTTCGCTGCTGTGCAAACATGGGAACACCTCCCATCATAACCCGCTTTCATCGACATATATGAGAGAAAACAGCATAAGCTTCCAATACCTATTATCTATGGTTTCAATACTCTGTTTTGCAAAAACATGGCGAAAGATAAGGAAAGCTAATACGTGGATTATGCTTCTGACTGAAAATCGCTATTTTTGCGGATAATCAAAAAACCAAACGTTTAGCTAAACTCTTTGATTTAAGAAAGTGATTTCAAACAACAACAATCTGTATAGGATAGGGTTATACATCAAGAAACCCCGACCATCGCGGAGGCATGATTGTGACATATCCAACCCCCGACAATGAGATAGAACGCAATGAGGCTTTACGCTCATACAAAATCATGCACTCTCAGCCGGAAACTGCATTTGATGAAATAAGTAGTATTGCTGCCCAAATATGTGACTGCCCTGTCGCCTATGTCAGTTTCATTGAAGATGATCAATTTTGGTTCAAATCGAAATATGGCTTGCCTGAAGAATTTGAGGGCTGCCCTCGCGAGATTGCTTTTTGTTCTGTAACAGTTTGCGGATCCGATATTGTTCTAGTACCAAACTTGGCAAAAGATGAGTATTTTAAAGACTTCTCTTTTGTTCTCGAACCGCCCCATTTTGCCTTTTATTGTGCAATGCCGCTTGTCACACCGGATGGATTTGCAATCGGAACAATCTGTGTGATGGATATGAAACCCCGCGAGTTGAACTTTGAGCAACAAGAGTCCCTTCGCCGCTTAGCTCATCAAACAATGGCACAATTGGAATATCGCCGCAGAATAATTGAGCTTGATCAGGCTATGCACGAATTGGATAATGCCCATTCAGCTCTCGCAAAGGAAAAGGCCCGAGCTGACAATCTACTGACAACTATATTGCCGCAAACCATTGCACAAGAATTGCTAGACAATGATAAAGTTGCCCCGCGTTTTTTCAATGACGCGACTATTCTTTTCGCCGACATTGTGGGATTTACGATATTCGCTGAAAAAGCCGATCCTGCTATGCTCATTGCTATGCTCAATAGCTATTTTTCAGAATTCGATAGCGTGATGGAACAATTTGGTTTGGAGAAACTGAAGACTATTGGCGATGCCTATATGGCAGTTTCCGGGGTTCCAAAATCAAATCGGTTGCACTGTCAGAACACTTGCCTTGCGGCGCTTTCGATGCAAATTGTAGCCGACAAGAAAAAAGCTGAACGTCAAAAACTACGATTACCTTTTTTTGAATTTCGTATCGGTATCAATAGTGGTCCTGTCATTGCCGGCCTCGTTGGACGAAAGCGTTTTACTTACGACATCTGGGGAGACGCTGTGAATGTTGCAGCTCGTTTGGAAGCCCATAGTGAGACTGGACGGATAAATGTATCAGATCGCGTTTATCACCAAATGGCGCCTTACTTCGAATTCGAAGGGCAAGGATCAATCGATGTAAAAAACAAGGCGCCCATGGCCATGTATTTTCTCAACCGTCTCAAAGAAATTTATTCAGAAGACATCACCGGCAGGACCGCTAATCAAAAGCTTTTATTGATGAATGATCCACTGAAAATTCAATCAAACAAATAAAACCAGTGAACTAGGTGCCATTGGACAAATCTGCGACCTTCAGACGGCGATGCTTCGCACCCACAATGACGAAGAACAAATACTCAATTCAATCGGCAAGTAACCGTATATGAATTCAAACGATTTCTGTGCAATCTGAGCTATGAAGATTGAACTGAACTTTTTGATCGCGCTTAAAGATTTGATTTTGAAGAAACCTGTCAGTGCTTTATAGCTCAGGCGATGTCTGAATTACACCCAATAGGCCCACCAAAATCACAAGAGTTTGATGATCTGTATTTTTCTGCCGATGACGGATTAGCAGAAAGCAAATTTGTGTTTTTGGACGGCAATAATTTACCTGAAAACTGGCTAAAAACAGAGCGCTTTGTGATTTGTGAAACCGGTTTTGGAACCGGATTGAATTTCTTATCCGCATGGAAATTATTCGAAGAAACAACGAAACAGCACCAGTCACTTGATTTTATATCTTTTGAAAAATATCCATTGGAAGCAGGAAAAATTGGTTTGTAC
>Ga0209826_1000163_pt1 | contig 45227 bp, 49 predicted proteins | sample GOMGulsemesocosm_5_FD_184637 | JGI IMG/M metagenome (GOLD analysis project Ga0209826, IMG submission 184637) | Methane-oxidizing microbial communities from mesocosms in the Gulf of Mexico - GOM15C Gulf of Mexico (SPAdes) (version 2) | ecosystem: Environmental > Aquatic > Marine > Cold seeps...
TACCACCCAATGATCCCACGAGGGCTGATGCTTCCATTGGCATTAAAACAACTTTTGAATTGCGGGCAGAGCCGATTTCTTTCATGGCTTCTACGTATTTTTGAGCAATAAAATAGTTAATGGATTGGATGTCGCCTTTAGCGATGGCCTCGGACACATCGGTTGTTGCTTTTGCTTCAGCTTGTGCCGAACGTTCCCGTGCTTCCGCATCCCTAAAGGCTGCTTCACGGCGACCTTCAGCCTCCAAAATTGCACCTTTTTTCTCGCCCTCCGCTTTCAAGATCTCAGCTTGTCTTACGCCTTCCGCCTCCAAAATTACGGCACGTTTTTCACGCTCTGCTTTCATTTGGCGGGCCATAGCTTGTACGAGATCAACAGGAGGCGTGATATCTTTAATTTCAACACGGGTAACCTTCAGTCCCCACGGCGTTGATGCCTGATCCATAACGTTTAAAAGTTTGGTGTTTATGGAGTCGCGTTGGCTGAGTGCTTCGTCCAGATCCATAGAGCCCAACACTGTCCGAAGGTTAGTTTGCGCTAGATTTTGAACAGCGCGTTCGAGATCACGAACTTCATAGGAAGATTTTGCGGCATCTAGAACTTGATAAAATAGGACGCCGTCAACTTCCACCATGGCATTATCACGTGAAATAACTTCTTGGGTGGGGATATCTAGTACCTGTTCCATCATGTTGATCTTATGACCAATTCGATCAATGAATGGCATCAAGAAACCAAGACCCGGTGTCAGGCTTTTTGTATATCGGCCAAATCTTTCGACCGTAAATTGATATCCTTGAGGGACAACGGTGACCCCCATGAAGACAATGACAATCGCCAAAATAACGACAACAACGACAAGAATGGCAAAGCCGGAAAGGATATCCATTTGTTTCCCCTGAGATGTTAGTTTTTTATATGCTACCATATATAGGTGCAAACACTAACATCTTAAAGGCGAAAGAAAATATCGATTAATCGGCTGATTTACTGCCGGGTCTTAGCAATGTCATACCTATTGTGCCGAAGCTCATGACCATATCATCATGCTGATTGAACACTTGTGTGACACCAAAAATTGTTCCCATTTCAGGGCGCGACTTGGACTGTTTTTTGGATAGAACTTCAGACCGAACCCGTAGGGTGTCACCGGGTCTGACGGGTTTGAACCAACGAAGGTTATCAACGCCGGGGGAGCCGAGACCTGCGCGGCCGCTGATCATATGATCCACCATCATTCTCATGGTCATTGAGGCAGTGTGCCAACCTGATGCGATGATGCCTTCATAAATACTGTCTTTTGCCGCTTCTTCGTCAATATGGAAGGGCTGTGGGTCGTATTCAGTGGCAAATTTGACGATCTCTTCAAGAGATACCGTTTTGCTTCCAAACTCGTTCGAGCTGCCAATTTTGATGTCTTCGAAATATTCTGTTGGCATCAGCTAGCCTCCGCTATCGGGGTGCAGCCAAACAAGATAGAGGACGTCATGGTCATCTTTGTCTGATCATCTTGATTGAAGACTGTGTAGCCAAATTTTACAAATCCTCTGTCAGATTTTCGGGGATGCTTTGCTGTGGAAAGAACTTCGCTTTTGACTTTGAGTGTCTCTCCCGGTCTTACCGGTGAGATCCATCGAAGTTCGTCCATTCCGGGGGAACCCATGGATGAGGAATTTGATATTTGAAAGTCTACGATCATGCGCATGAGCATAGAACCCGTATGCCAGCCTGACGCGATGATGCCACCAAAAAAATGATCTTTCGCGGCGGCTTTATCAACGTGAAATGATTGAGGATCAAACTCAGTTGCGAATTCAATGACCTCTTCTTCAGTCACCTTGCGGTTGCCAAATTCTTCGATTTGACCAACCCCAAAATCTTCAAAGTATTTTTTTGTCATTTTTCCTCCGGTCTTATTTGCGTCCGGTTGTTTCTTGGCAGAATATTAGTTTGCAAATCGGAAATGCAAGACATCGCCGTCTTGAACCAGATATTCTTTGCCTTCAAGGCGCATTTGGCCCGCTTCTTTAGAGCCCGTTTCGCCGCCATGTTCCACATAGGCGTCGTAGGCAATGGTTTCAGAGCGAATGAAGCCTTTTTCAAAGTCTGTATGGATCACGCCAGCGGCTTGCGGGGCTTTTGTTCCGCGTGTAATTGTCCATGCGCGGCATTCTTTTGGCCCAACAGTAAAGTATGTCACCAAATCAAGCAATTCGTAGCCTGCACGGATAATGCGGCCGAGGCCCGTTTCTTCAAGACCAAGATCAGCTAGAAATTCAGAACGCTCTTCGTCAACCAACTGCGCGACTTCGGCTTCAATGGCCGCGGAGATAATAACGGCGCCAGCTTTTTCAGCGGCAGCTCTATCTACAATTTTTTGAGAAAAAGCATTGCCAGTAGCCGCGCTTTCTTCATCAACGTTACAAACATATAGAACCGGTTTTGAAGTCAGAAGCTGCAAATTTTTGAAAGCTTGAATGTCATCCTCTTCAAGTTCAACTGTTCTGGCAGGCTTGCCTTCTTGTAAGACCGCAAGGGCTTTATCAATTAGACCTGATTGCTGAATAGCTTCCTTGTCACCACCGCGAACTTTCTTGACGATTGTCTCCGCCCGGCGTTCAAGGCTTTCAAGGTCTGCCAACATCAATTCGGTTTCGATTGTTTCGATATCAGACACAGGATCGATTTTACCATCAACATGAGTGATATCGTCGTCTTCGAAACAACGGATCACTTGAATAATAGCATCAACTTCACGAATGTGGGCTAGGAATTTGTTGCCAAGACCTTCGCCGCTTGCCGCGCCGCGGACGAGACCTGCGATGTCAACAAAAGTAAGCTGTGTCGGGATGAGTTCTTTTGATCCAGCAAGGGCAGACAATTTCGTCATGCGCTCATCGGGGACGGGAACCTGACCGAGATTGGGCTCAATGGTGCAAAACGGATAATTTTCCGCTGCAGCCTGCGCTGTTTGTGTAAGTGCATTAAATAAAGTCGACTTTCCAACATTGGGCAATCCAACAATTCCGCATTTAAAACCCATGTCTAGTCTCCTTTTGATGCTACTGCTGGCTTCTTCGCTCTTGGCGGGGCGATATCCAGTGCAATTTTATTCATAAATCCAGCGTCGTCACCGGTTACCATCATGGCAATGTGCCGGGCAACGCTTTCTGAAATTTTGTCCGCAATTGAACGTTCAGATTTTGAAAAATCTTTGAGAACATGACCCGAGACTTTATTTTTGTCTCCAGGGTGTCCAATGCCTAAGCGGATACGTTTGAATTCTTTGCCCATATAGGCGTCAATGGACCTAATGCCATTATTTCCGCCGTGGCCGCCGCCAATTTTCGTCCTGATTTTACCCATTGGCAAATCCAGTTCGTCATGAAGGACGATAATATCTTCTGGAGGGATTTTATAAAAGCGGGCTGCTTCGTTCACTGAACGGCCAGACTCGTTCATAAAAGTCGTTGGCTTTAAAATCAAAACTTTCTCAGTTCCAATACGGCCTTCTGAAACGAGGCCTTGAAATCGAATACGTTCTGAGGAAAAGGAATGGCGGCGGATGATTTCATCCACCGCCATAAACCCAAAATTGTGCCGGTTATCAACATATCCCTTTCCAGGGTTACCTAGACCTACCAGCAAAATCATTGGACAATCCTATCTTATTCTTCGCTAGCTTCGGCTTCGCCTTCTGCTGCTACTGTTTCTTCTTCTTCGTCTTCGTCAGCACCGCCACTTGGAGCAGCGATTGTTGCTACAGTGAAGTCACGATCAGTGATCGTTGGCGTAACGCCTTTTGGAAGTGTGAAGTCAGAGATGTGAACACTTGTGCCCATATCAAACTTAGTAAGGTCAACTTCAATCGCTTCAGGAATTGCTGTCGCAGGAACAAGAAGTTCAACTTCGTGACGAACAACATTCAGAACGCCGCCGCGTGTTAGACCCACACATTCATCTTCGTTCAAGAAGTTCACTGGTACGTTCACAGCAATTTTAGATTTCGCAGAAACGCGGAGGAAATCCACGTGAACTGGTGTATCTTTTACCGGGTGCAGTTGAATGTCACGTGGCAGAACTTGGTGTTTGTCCTTGCCAACCTGAACTGTGTAAATTGAGGACAGAAAGCCACCTTTGTTGATGACTTTAACAAGTTCCTTGGTTTCGACAGAAACAGAGATCGCTTCTTTCTTATCACCATAAATTACCGCTGGGGTGCGGCCTTCACGACGCAATGCACGGGAGGTCCCCTTTCCTACCCGGTCGCGCGTTTCAGCAATTAATGCTACTGTATCGCTCATTAGTCTTCTCCTATTAACGAGCAACACCGGGAACCGTCCCGGTGTTTGAAATGACGTGTGCCTCCAGGGGTGCCCACGTCTGAAAACCTATTTGATTAATCAAATAGGCTGGAAACCGAAGTTTCCTGTGAAATCCGTTTCATCGCCTCACCCATGAGGGGGGCGATTGAAATTTGGCGCATCTTGTCTGAAACTTTAAAGGCCTCAGTTGCAAGAATACTGTCTGTTGTTACCATCTCGATAAGTTCACTGTCATTGATACGCGAAATTGCGCCACCTGACAGAACACCATGCGTGACATAGCCGACAACACTTTTCGCGCCTTGTTCGACCAAAGCGTTAGCTGCGTTGCATAATGTTCCCGCACTATCCACGATGTCATCAACCAGAATACAAGTCTGACCTTTAACATCACCGATAATATTCATGACTTCGGAAACACCAGCTTTTTCACGGCGCTTATCAACGATTGCAAGGTTTGCGTCAAGCCTTTTGGCAAAAGCCCGGGCCCGCACAACACCGCCAACATCGGGAGAGACAATGGTAATGTCTCCGCCGCGTCCGTAATTTGCTTCAATATCTGGCACAATAACCGGAGCTGAAAACAAATTGTCGGTGGGAATGTCAAAGAAACCTTGGATTTGACCCGCATGTAGATCAAGTGTCAAAACACGGTCGGCACCAGCAGTTGTAATCAAATTAGCAACTAGCTTTGCAGAAATTGGTGTCCTTGGACCCGGCTTTCTGTCTTGGCGCGCATATCCAAAATAGGGAAGAACAGCAGTGATTCGTTTTGCTGATGCACGCTTCAGCGCATCAATACAAACTAGCAGCTCCATCAAATGGTCATTTGCTGGATAGGATGTTGGCTGGACGACAAAGACGTCCTCACCGCGAACATTTTCGTGTATTTCAACGAAAATTTCCTTGTCTGAGAACCGCCGAACGGAAGCTTCAGTCATAGGCATATCTAGATATTTAGCGACAGCATCAGCCAAAGGGCGGTTACTGTTTCCCGCAAGCATTTTCATATGAACGTCCTCAAGCCAGGGGCTCAGTTCAATCAAGCTACATACTCTTTAAAGGATGTTAAACAAACATCCCCAAGCGGGCCGGAACTTACCAAGGCCAATCTCATCTGTAAATGTCTTAAAATCGAAAATTGCGGTTGTTATGCGAGAAGGCTAGCTTTTTTGTTTAAAGTAGGCCGCTTCTACTTGCCTGAGCAGCTTGAGAATGCCTCTGGCACCTCCTTTTGCGGCCGCTTCGGCCACAGGGCCCCACGGACCGTTCAATGTTCCTGCCCTGATTCTGTTCCGTTGCTCAATCTTTCCCACATATTCGCCGTTACGGCGCTCCAGTTTCCATAGAATGGTTACGACTTGAGATCCACGCTTAGGCTCACTGAGTGAAACTTCACCTTGTAAGACGTAACTCGCCTTCCAAGGTTCAGAATGCACGTCAAAGCCAAGAGAAATAATTTGTTCCTGCATTGCTACGGCGAGCGTTTCGGAGCCATCTCCTGGAGCCCCTTTGACAACGGGAACATAAATGGCAGGTTTTTCTAAAGCTGTGAAATTCACACCTGCGCCCCCAAGCATTATATCAAGCTCGCTTGCGCTGCTCAAAATAGCAGTGTCATATGTTCTGCCAAATACCGATGGTCCTTCAATAATGTCGCCGACCTTTTGCGTTGTCGTGAGCTCAGTCGGTCTTCCCGTTGGTTCGTGGATGGTCCAAGTGACGTAGGTGGCACCCTCTTTCAGAGTTATCTCGCTGGAGACACTATATCTGTATGGAATTTTCTCTCCGGTGAACGCCGCAATTCCAAGTTCTTGAAGCTCTACAGATAGCTTGGTGCTCATTTCAAGGGGCCCATTTGTAACTGGGGCAACGTAAAGTGATGCTCTTGGCCCCGGGGCTGTGCGTAAGCTTGTTTTTTGCGAGGGCTGAAATGGTCGCTCAAGCGGTTGGCAGCCAATAACTGCCAGAGTGATCAATGCGCAAATTGAATATGTCAGGAATTTATAAAGCACAGGTCGCTAACAATCCGAGTAAACAAATGAAAAAGAAAATTACTAAATACGGCATGTGAGTCCTAGATTAAGCTAATTGGTGTGAAAAACAAATATATTTCCCTCTAGCCTTGCAGCGCAATCGCGGAAAGTTGACGTCCATAATCGGCTTCTTTTTTGTGGTACATTCGGCGATAGCTGAAAAACAGATTTTCTTCAGAACAAGTATCGTGATTAATCAAATCTACGGCTTGTATGTTTTCGCCTTCCAACTGCTTTTTAACGAAACCTGTTAAGTCGAACATTTGATGGGTGTCACGGGCGGAGGGTCTAAAAAACTGTTGATTGTCTGCATCTACCCTTAAAAAGGGGGCGCTGAACTCAGGGCCGACTTCATAAGAGTTTTGCTGAATGGCAGGTCCGATGGCAGCGCGAATACATTCGCGTTGGGCGCCAAGTTCAATCATCGCCTTGATCACGTTTGCACTGATGTTGGCGACAGACCCTTTCCAGCCAGAATGGGCAGCACCAATCACTTTATTTGCGGCGTCTGCAAATAAAATAGGGACACAGTCAGCTGTTAAAATTCCCAAAGCAACGCCCGGTGTCCTAGAGACCATGGCATCCGCCTTAGCCCGTGTGTTTGGATTGGTATCACCATCAATGGTGATAACATCGGCACTATGCACTTGATATAAAGTGAAAAGTTTAGATGTCGGTACGCCTAAAACAGCCGCTGCTCGGCGTTTGTTTTCAGTCACATCCGCCGGATCGTCATTTGACCCTGCGCCGCAGTTTAAACCTTCGTAGACCCCTTTAGAGACACCGTTTTCACGAGTGAAAAAGGCGTGCCTAAAAGAAGAGTTGTTTAAAACGGAGGATGTTAACATCATTCACCAAACCCGGCGGGTCCCTCTGTCATGTTCGCATAGAATGTCATGGCTTTGAACAAAGTGCCCATTTCTTTGCTACTAATCAACCGTTGAAGATCGCCCGCTATTTTTGCTTTTTGGTTATCAGCTGCATTTCTAGAAAGAACAAGCGCGCGTGCCTCTATGCCAAGCCGTTCAAGAAACCGACCTTGCGAGGAAATGGGATATGTTTCGCAATTTTGGACTGTTGCTAAATGACCTAATCGCGCGAAATCCACATGGGCTGTTAAATCGCTCGTACCGGGATTATCTAAAGGGTCCGTATATTTATGATGTTGAACGGATTGGAAACTATCTCCCAAGCCACTTTCTGACGGGCCGTAATCTATGAAAAGCGCTGAACCACCATTTTTTGCAATGTTCGCTGCGATGTTCGAACATATTTTTTCAGCAGACGGGTTGGTCTCGAAAATACTTCCCTCGTCACATTCTGAAACGGACGGTAGGTTTTCCGGTAAGGCTGATGCTGCGATATCTTCACACTTAAAGATCAGTTTATCTTTGGCTAGTGCTATCTTTCGTTCAGCCCAATGTCCATCTACCTGTTCATATTGACGGACGGGAAGGGCATCGAGGAATTCATTTCCGATGACAATAATGGGGAGGGTGTCCCTAAAGGTAGGCCACACGTCACACCAAGTTATGGAATACGAGGAAAGAGTTTGTTGTTGTCGAAGGGTCAATTGTTCACTGGCTTCGACCAAAGTGATTTCTGCAGCGCTTAGAAACTCAGGAACTAATGCTGCGGATCTCAGGGCGTCGCTCATTAAAGTACCGTTGCCGGGGCCGAGTTCGACGAGATGAAACTTTTCAGGCGAGCCCAGTTTTACCCAGCAATCAATAGACCAAAGACCGATCAGCTCGCCAAACATCTGACTAATCTCGGGAGCGGTTACAAAATCACCTTTGGCACCGAACGTTTCTCCGCGCTGATAATAGCCAAACTCGGGATGAAGCAGTGCGGCCTTCATATAATCCTCAAGAGCCATGGGACCGTTTTTGAGAATTTGTTGTTTTAGAATGGCAAGTAGGGAACTCATGATCTATTTTTTTCTTTTACCGAAAATCAGATACATCCCGATTACAATCATGGGAATAGACAGAAGTTGCCCCATAGTCGTCCCGCCAGCTAAAAATCCCAAATGCGCATCTGGTTGGCGAAACAATTCTACAAACCCGCGTGCGAGTGCATAGCCTGTGAGGAATACACCGGTTAAAAGGCCGGGTTTTTCATGAAGTTTAAAATGCCGTAAAATCATGATTATGACGAAGAGAAGAGCCCCTTCTAAAGCGGCTTCATATAGCTGACTTGGATGGCGTGGCATTGGTCCGCCGCCCGGGAAAGGCATTGCCCAAGCGACATCTGATGCGCGGCCGAATAATTCACCGTTGATAAAATTGGCAATCCGTCCAAAAAATAGGCCGACAGGTGCAACAGTTGCCAACATGTCGGCCAGTGCAAGTGCGGGAAACTTATGTTTGCGAGCAAATAGGATTGCTGCGACAACAACTCCGAGGAAACCGCCATGAAAAGACATGCCGCCTTGCCAAACCATGAAAATCTCTATGGGGTTATCAAAGTAATAGCCGGGCTTGTAGAATAGGACATATCCTAATCTTCCGCCCAAAATGACTCCCATAGTGGCCCATACAAGAAAATCATCCACTTGTTCCACAGTGATTTTCGAAGCTGGATTCTTTGCGAAATGAAGCATTAAGCGCCAACCAATAATGAGGCCGGAGATATAGGCGAGGGCATACCAGCGGATGGCGAAAGGGCCAATGCTGAAAATTATGGGATCGATCTCCGGAAAGGAGAGAGCCGAAAAAGTAGTAAGTAAATTCATAGTTTACTATATAGAGGCAAACTGAAAATGCGCAAGCCATCTCAACGCTTTGAAGTCAGTTGCAATTAGTGGTTTCGCACGCCATATTGCAAGGATATTGAAAGGGACAATGTAATGCAGACCAATTCACGACTTTTTGACGATTTTGCAAGACTAGCATCTGGTGCACTTGGGACAGCTCAAGGCGTAAAAACCGAGATGGATAATCTGGTTCAGCAACAAATTGAACGGCTTATGGCAAATATGGATTTAGTTCCGCGGGAAGAGTTCGATGCGGTAAAAGCCATGGTCATTGGATTGAGCGAGACAGTTGAAGAACAGTCGAAGACCATCGCAGCCCTTGAAAAACAACTGAAGCCAAAAGCAGCCCAGCGGAAAACCGCTCCGAAAACGCCCAAAAAAGATGTGGAAGGCTAATTTCCTAATCTGAAGCGGATTTTTGAATCCAAGGCATCCTCTTGCTTTGCTCATGTTATCCACAAGAATTATGTGAAGTTCATTGCTTTCTTGTTGCGCAGCAAATTTCTGTTGGGTACGCTATATATGTGGTGATGCTTAATATAGGCATACCATATATTGCCCGAAGCGAAGTTCTTGTCCTTCAAGGATCCTACAGTTGGCACTATTGGATTACGGCGGGAGTTTTCGAAAGAAGGAGACCTGCCATGACAACAATGCCGTACGCACACGATGAAACCGATGATCAAAATCCGCTAGATACTGTTGAAAATATAATCAATGCAAACGATTGGTCTTTTGATCGACAGGGAAGCAACGAACTTACCGTCGGTGTTGAGGGAAGCTGGTGCCAATATCATTTATGGTTTTCTTGGCGTTCTGATATTCGCGCGGTTCACTTTTCTTGTGCCTATGATGTTAAAGTTCCAGATAAAAGGTTTGACGTTATATACGAATTGCTGGCACGCATGAACGAGAGGTTGTTCGTGGGGCATTTTGATGCTTGGCGCGAAGAGGGGCTAATTATGTTCCGCCATGCCCTTCTGCTGAATAAACAAAGTGATTTAGAGACTGACCAAATCAACACGCTTGTTGAAATTGGGATGAAAGAATTGGAAAAATTTTATCCTGCTATTCAATTTTGCCTTTGGGGTGGAAAATCACCCGAAGAGGCATTGGAGGCAGCGATGCTAGAGACAATGGGTGAAGCCTGAAAATGAATATGTCTATTTTACTTGTAGGTTGCGGCAATATGGGCCGCGCAATGTTAGGTGGTTGGATCGAAGAGGGGGTGAAGCCAAATGACGTTGTTGTTGTTGATCCCGGTTTGGATAACCTTGACAAGGCAACCAAATTTGGATGTAGAGCGTTTTCATCTCCTATGTTGATTGAAACGGGGTTTCAACCAGATGTCATAATTTTGGCAGTGAAACCACAAGTTATCTCTGACGTGCTTTCAAGTTATCAGGCTTACGCCAAAAAAGGTGCTCTCGTTATCTCTGTTGCAGCCGGCGCTCGAATAGCTTTGTTTGAAGAGAGTTTTGGTGAAGCATCCGCCATCATTCGCACCATGCCCAATACGCCAGCGGCCATTCGCCGCGGCATGATGGTGTCTTGTGCAAATTTACATGTAACTGCAAAGCATAAAAAAATGTGTGATCAGCTGATGCAGGCCATCGGGGCAACTGCGTGGGTTGATGATGAAACCTTGATGGATGCCGTAACAGGTTTGTCGGGTTCTGGGCCAGCCTATGTCTTCTACATGATACAAGCCATGATAGAGGCGGGTATTGCTGCTGGCCTGCCCTCTGAACTTGCCGAAAAGCTTGCGAAAACAACCGTGTCCGGCGCAGGTGAACTCGCGCTTCAATCAAGTGATACGGTAGAACAGCTGCGTATTAATGTGACAAGCCCTAACGGCACAACTGCTGCAGGATTAGATGTCTTAATGGGACCTGACGGGCTCGCTAAGTTAATGGATGAGACAGTCGCGGCAGCGACGGCTCGGTCTATAGAATTAGGGTAACTCTTTAAAGTTGTAAAAATATCATTATGTTCTCCTTAAACCTAAAGGAGAACATAAATGTCAGATGATACACAAGCAGGCCCGGCAGATGCACCACCTGCCGGTACTCCAACCATGGCTGGGAAAATGATGATCCCGGATATGTCAGGCCTTGATGTTGGCCAGTCATCAAATGTTGCTGTTATGGGCGCTGTTTCCAATCAAGCTGCCGCGGCTTTTCAAAAAATTGCCACATCTCAACAGTCGACACTTGTTAGCGCAGTTGAAACATTCCAAAAATCCATTCAAGACACATCGCTTAGCGCTGGAATGTCACCGGACCAAATTCCAGATATTACTGTGCAAGCGGCAAATATGAGCCGAATCTCCCAAAATTTTACGAAAGTTGCGAGCAGCTTATCTGCAACAACAGCCCTCTCAGCTGAAACGTTGATGAAGTCCGTTGCTCAATCCATGGCAAAAATTGAAGAAACAGCCAAAAAATTCTCTGGTGGTTAGAGATAAAAATCGTCAAAGTGAGCCAAATTTAATCTCTATAGCGGGTGAAATATGGCTAAAAGTGAAGACGAAATACAATTTGAAGATTTCTTGAAAGTTGATATTCGTGTAGGCGTTATTGTCAAAGCGGAAGAGTTTCCAGAGGCTCGAAACCCAGCGTATAAACTTCAAATTGATTTTGGCGAAGAAATTGGTCTGAAAAAAAGCTCAGCCCAGATTACTAAGCTTTATGGATTGTCTGATTTGGTTGGTCGTAAGATAGCTGCTGTCGTGAATTTCCCGCCTCGGCAAATTGGACCTGTAATGTCAGAAGTTCTTGTTCTTGGGTTCAGTGATGAAAACGGGGATATATCATTGGTAAGCCCGCAGCATGATGTGCCTTTGGGAAACAGGATGCATTAATGGAGTGACCTCTAGATGGGTGATGATACTGAAGAGATAGAAATGCCGGTACCGCCAGATCTGTCAGCATTATATCAGGAGCATCGTGAAAAACTTAACGAGGCTTTTGCAAGCTCTTGTGCGGCCTTTGAAGTGTTTAAGCAAAGGGATGCCCAAATTGGGGTGTTGAGCCAAGCCTATCAAGAGGAGATTGTGAAGGTCTTTACAATTGCGCAAGCTGTGGTTAATCCGCCAACTGCCATTGCGTCCGTACCACTCGTTCTCGCGGCAGCAAATGAAGCCTTCGCCAAAGCACCGGTAACTGAAGCAGCTTTAAAAGCTTTGATTGAAGGGACATTTGCCCCGTTTAAATAAATTGTTTTAAAGCGGGAAGAACAATTCAACCCTAAGTCCGCCTGCAGGGCTTTCTGCAAGACGGATTTGCCCACCATGCCCATGCATAACATCTCGGGCAATGGTCATACCAAGGCCGCTTCCGCCGGTTTCTGAATTGCGAGATGTGTCCAGTCTATGAAAAGGCTTAAAAACATCTACGCGTTTGTCGCGGGGAATGCCGGGGCCATTATCATCCACAATGATCAAAATTTGATCCCCTTTGTATCCGGCTTGAATACGGATTTCGGTGGCGTAGCGTCTTGAGTTTTCAACCAGATTTGTCAGGCAACGTTTGACGCTGTTGGGGCGAATATGGGCTTCGATAATCTCGGGTGAAGATAACGCGATAGGCGTTCCCTGCCGCAAAGCATTGTCAACTACTTCACGGACGATTTCAGCAATATTCACATCTTCAGCTATTTCTGCTTCTTGGCCTTTTGCAAATGATAAATATCCTTCAACCATGTTTCGCATGTCATCTACATCACCTGTGAGATTAAGTTTCGCATCTCCCTCTTCCATCATAGCTAATTGGAGTTTCATACGAGTGAGGGGAGTTCGTAAATCATGGCTAACGCCCGCAAGCATTTCTGTGCGCTGGGTGATTTGTCTCGAAATGCGGTGCTTCATTTCATGGAATGCGTTAGAGGCCAGCCTTATCTCTTGAGCGCCTGTGGATTTGAAGTCCTCCACGGTTTGCCCTTTACCAAATAATTCAGCGGCGTGAGCCAATTGTATGATGGGCCGCATCTGGTTCCGGAGGAAAAGAACTGCAATGGTCAGCAGGACCATTGAAATCCCAACCATCCACATGACAAAAATGTAGGTTGTGCTGGAGAATAATCTTTTATCACGGACGATAACTTGCAGAACATTTTCCGGAAGCTGCACGCGAATGATCACACTTTCAAGGAGGTCGTTTGTGTTGAGAGTGAAAGCGCGTCCTGGAAGACTCTCCTGGAGCGCACGCGCCATGTGTTGCTCTAAGAACCCATAGTTGTCTTGAGGGGTAGCTGGAATGGAAAGGCGCCCCTCTTTTTCAAAAGTTATGGTTAGTCTCATCTGAGCTCGAGCGGTGGCGAGTATACTGGCTTGGGATTCTGCTCCCGGAAAACGGTCTGCTAATGAGATTACGGTGGCAATTTCACCGGATACACCTTGGGCCAATCGTCTGGCGACATCATTCCAATGTCGCTCGTAAAAGATGTAGGTTGCCACGACTTGAAGTAGGATGGTCGGTAAAATAACAATAAGTAACGAGCGGGCAAAGAGTGTCCGTGGTGTCAGTTGTTTCAATGGTTTCAGAATTTTAAAATTTGGAAATGATAATTTCATTCTATTACCCTAAACCGTGTGGCTTTTATAATTAGCTGTTAATCGGCCCACAGAACATATCCTTCTCCGCGTACAGTTTGTAGATAACGCGGCACCTTTGGGTCGACCTCTATCTTACGCCTTAATCGGGTGATTTGCACATCGACTGCTCTTCCTTGAGTTCCACTGCTCAAGGATAAAACATCACGGGACACTGGGACGCCGGGAGATGTGGCCAACGTTTTTAACAAAATCTGCTCACTTGATGTCAAATTGATGGGTACTCCATCTTTGGCCAGTTCTCCTTTTGGAATGTTGAAGGCAAATTCACCAAAACAAATGTCGGAGATTGTTTCTTGTCGGGAGCGCCTTAAAATAGCGGCAACGCGAAGAAGAAGTTCTCTGGGCTCAAACGGTTTGGTTAAATAATCATCGATCCCAGCTTCCAGCCCGTCAATCCGGTCAGACGCTTCAGCCATCGCAGTCAGCATAAGAATAGCAACAGTTTGATTATATCCGCGCGTTTCCCGCATGGATTTTGCAAATGATAGCCCATCTTGACCCGGCATCATCCGATCAAGCACCACCAGATCGAAAGATAACCCCTTCATTTTCGTCGCTGCATCTTCTGCGCTTTCTGCAACGGAAACCCGGTATCCATTATCTGACAGGTATTTTTTCAGCAAAGATGCAAGTCTTGTATCGTCATCCACTACCAATATATGTGGGGCGTTATCGTTCATTGGAGAAAAATGTTCCTGTTGCTTAGGTTTTCATAATGCGTTTGAGCGCCTGTTCGCGATCATCGTCTGTAATTAGGCCTTCAAGAACCTGCCTGTAGCCGGCAACGGCGTCACCTCCTGCTTCTTTAAAGGCTTTGGCCACTTGTTTTTGCTGAATTTCACTAATTTTATGTTCAAGGGCGACACCTTCTTTTGACAAAAACAAAAGGCGTTGCCTGCGATCCGTAACGCCGGGCCGTTGCTCGATAAAGCCGCGTTCCACAAGGGCATTTAGGACACGGCTAAGACTTTGCTTGGTAATTCGGAGAATTTCCAGCAATTCTGAGACAGTGATTCCCGGATTTCGTCCGACAAAGTGAATGACGCGATGGTGGGCTCTGCCAAAATTATAGTCTTTCAGGACTTGGTCGGGCCCATCGGTAAAGTCTCTATAAGCAAAAAACAGCAGTTCTATGCATTGTCTGAGTTCCTCTTCGCGGAGGAATAGCGGGTTCATTCCAGATTTTACGTCAGCCATGTTGACTTATTTTTCTCATAATGTTACCAAGAACAAGCTTCGTTCGAAATAAATGAACTCTGCGTGCGAAAATACGACATATTATAACTCAAGGTGTAATGAAATGGATACCACCTCTTTTGCCGAACGTGACGGCTATATTTGGTTTAACGGAGAATTGGTCGATTGGCGAGATGCCAATGTACATGTTCTCACACATGGTTTGCATTATGCCAGTAGTGTGTTCGAAGGGGAACGGGTCTATGACGGTGAAATTTTTAAATTAACCGAGCATAGCGAGCGCCTTATCAAATCTGCTGAAATATTGGGTTTTGATATTGGGATGACTGTTGATGAAATTAACAGCGCATGCCTTGCCACCATATCTGCAAATAAGATCGTCGACGGGTATGTTCGGCCACTAGCATGGCGCGGATCTGAAATGATGGGTGTCTCAGCTCAGCAGAATAAAATAAATTTTGCTGTAGCGGCGTGGGTATGGCCCAGTTATTTTGACCCTGCAGCCCGTATGCAAGGCATCCGATTGAAGATATCCGACTGGAAGCGACCGTCTCCAGAAACGATTCCAACCCAGTCGAAGGCCGCCGGTCTTTATATGATTTGTACATTGAGTAAGCATCAGGCTGAATCCGAAGGCTTTGACGATGCTGTTATGCTGGATTACCGGGGGCGTGTTGCAGAAGCAACTGGAGCCAACATCTTTTTCACGAAGCAGGGCGTGTTGCACACACCGACACCAGATTGCTTCCTTGATGGGATAACAAGGCAGACTATTATAGCCTTGGCGAAAGCTCGCGGCATTGAAGTCGTTGAACGTGCCATTATGCCTGAAGAAATGTCAGAATTTGATGAATGCTTCTTAACCGGTACTGCGGCTGAAGTGACGCCTGTACAGAGTATCAGCGAGTATAAATTCACACCGGGCGATATTTGCAAAACGTTGATCAGCGATTATGAAAATACGGTTCGGCGCAAAGCCGCAGCATAAAGAAAACCATATTAAAAGCTAAATGAGAACAGCCGCTCCCGTAAATGGGGCGGCTGTTCTCATTTTCGCCCCTTTTTGTTTTGATAATAAGGCGCAATGAGGGTATTCATGACGGGTGCCGTTGTAGAATAGAAATATTGGCTGGTTTGGACGAACAGGGATTGAAATGAAGCGCGTTGGTTTTGTAATTAGTTTGGTATTGTTTAGCTCAACCATGGCTTTGGCTGATTTTCAGGCCGGTCTGACAGCGTATAATAGTCGAAATTTTCAAAAAGCTATTTCCATATGGGAGGCTGATGCTGCCCTTGGAGATTTCAACGCTCAGTTCAATCTAGGCGCGTTGTATGAGCAGGGCGTCGATGGCATCCCAAAAGACTTATCAAAATCTTACGCATGGTACCGACTGGCAGCGGCTCAAAATATTGAAGTTGCAAATGCAGCTCTTGGACGTATAAAACCGTTATTAACATCTGGTCAAATCGAAGAAGGAAACACGCTTGCTATCAGTGTTCTTGGTAGGTGGTACCGGAAAAATATTGGTCAAAACGAAGAAGAATATCAAAAAATTCTAGCAAATCGTGAAGCGCAACAACAATCAAGGGTTGATGCTGAAAAGCGTGCCGCAACGCAAAGGGCGCGGCAACAACGTGCAGTTATTGCCCAACGAGATGCTGACGCTAAACTCGCAATCAAAAGGCAAGAAGCTAGCCGAGCTGCAGCTATTCAGGCCGCTCGGGTTCAAGCTGAAGCCGCAAAAAATAAAGCATATCTTGCAGGCCAACAAAAAGCCGAAGAAGAGCGGCTTGCTGCATTAGAAGCCGATACGGCTAAGCAAGCACAAGTTATGACTGCAAAAGAACGGTTGGCTGAATTAAAGGCTAAGCAAAGCGGCGGGAATAGTTCTGCGGTAATAGTCGCCTCAACACCGATAGCTGCTCCGACAACCCCTGTCGCATCAACTTCAATTGCAAAACCAGCTGCTTCGCAGACAAACTCTGTTCAGAAAAGCTCGACGGCCGCTCGATCGACAACATCAAGCACTGCTCCTGTGACGAAAACAAAACTTCCCGTTAGCACCAAGGGAATGGATGCTGAAGTGGTTGGGCAGATTTTGAAGAAGGCCTCTTCTATGCCGGTAGATACAGCGGCAGCCAAGACTGAAATCGCAGCGGGCCGAACAGATATTAATGCGCTGAAATGGTCGCTTATTTCTGCTGCACGCGGTAAAGCCGGGGCGCAACGAATGAACACGATATTGGTGAAAACCATGACAGATGCGCAAATCACAGAAGCCAATCGACAGGCTGCTGAATGGATTGTGAAACGCCAAAGCCGCAGCTAACTGGAAGTTAATCCCACTTTTTTGCCGCATCAATGTCACTGGATCGCTCTTTTACCCAGTTTTCACTGCCGCTAGAATTTTCTTCCAGTTTCCAAAATGGTGCTTTGGTTTTCAGCCAATCCATAAGAAATGCAGCGGCTTCAAAGGCATCGCTCCGGTGGGCTGACGCGGTCACTACCAAAACAATGGCTTCGCCTAATTCCATTTTTCCGTAACGGTGAATGATCAAGCTGTCAGTTAGATCCCATTTATTGAGCGCTAATGCTTCTATTTTCTCAAGCTCTTTCTCCGTCATGCCGGGATAATGCTCAAGTGTTAAAGACTGAACATTCGCGCCGTCATTAAAATCACGGACTAATCCCGTAAAGGAGACAACGGCACCTATTTGAGTGTTGTTATCGGTGAGCCGTTTTATTTCAGCCCCAGTATCAAATGCGGCATCCTGCACGATGATCATATTATCCCCCTGTAACAGGCGGGAAAAAGGCAATTTCCTGAACACCTTCTAACGATACATTGTCGGTCACATACTCTTGATCTACGGCAATTCGGATAACTTTCATGTCTGAAAATGCAGCCTCAAAAACGGCGTTTCTAGCCTTAAGGTGTTCAAGCAGATCTTCCAGTTTTAGAATGTTTTCTGGGAGTTCAATAACTTCCTCCGCCATACCGAGTTGGGTGCGGAGCCATGCAAAATATAAGATCTTCATTCAAATAGCTCCGAATAGGGGAAAAACCGTAAATTGTCGCCTTGATTAATAGTACTCGTATCTTCCTTGAGTTCAATCAGTCCATTTGACCAGACCAATGAGGAAATAAGGCCAGAGCCTTCCGAGCTGAATTTTTCGATTTTGCCAACACCATTTTCATTACACGTATAGCGACCACGAAGCCATTCCCGGCGGCCAGTTTTCTTTTTCATAGAAAAGGCAGCCTTGCCAGACAAAGCGAAAGGATCTTTTGGGAAGGTCTCGCCCGATAGCCGGGCAATCAGCGGTTTAACAAATTGTATGGCACAGACCAGTGCTGCAACTGGATTTCCGGGTAATCCGACAAAAGCCGTTCCGCCAACTTGACCAAGTGCCAGAGGCCGTCCGGGTTTAATGGCTATGCGCCAAAAATGAAGATCTCCAGCGGCCTCAACCGCAGCTTTGACATGATCTTCATCTCCCATGGATACACCGCCAGACGTGATAACGAGGTCAGTGTTTGCTGCGGCATCAGAGATTGCATCCCGAAGGGTGTCAAACGTATCACGGATGATCCCGTAGTCTTTAACGTCGCATCCATATTTTTTGAGAAGCTGAAGAAGCATATACCGGTTGCTGTCATAGATGCTGCCATAGGGGAGGTTGTCACCGGGGTTTTCCAACTCGTCACCTGTCGACAAAAGTGCAACTTTTATGCGCCGGAAAACAGGGACTTTATGATGTCCCATGCTGGCAAGTTGTCCAACTTCTTGTGGGCGTAATTTTGTTCCGCTTTTGAGTACCAGAGCACCCGTCTTCAAATCTTCACCTGCATGGCGTCTGTTGCTTCCAAGAGCCAATCCAGCAGGAAGGACGATGGTGTCTGCTGCTTCGGTAACGTCTTCAATCATTGCAATGCTATCGCATCGCACCGGTACTGAGGCGCCAGTAAAGATTTTTACGCAGTATCCTTCGGATAATTCACCTAAATAGGGCTCTCCAGCAGCGCTTCTACCGGCCACGTTGAATGCGCGGTCCTGTTGGGCGGTGTAGTCTGCATGCAGGAAGGCGTAGCCATCTACGGCTGAGTTATCTGCTGGGGGGATATCAAATGATGAGTAAATGTCTTCTGCCAAAACACGGTCACCTGAATTTTGAAGCTCAACAAATTCGGTGTCTGCAATTCGACCTGTTTTCTCCGTAATTAGGGCACGAGCTTGCTCGACTGAGATCATGTCTTCAGGAGATGAAAAACAGTCATTTGGCAGCCGAGGCATTTATTGTCCTCCGAATGCTGATCTTGAAATAATGAAATCAGCGATTTCAGCTGTATTGTTCAAGTTCAAAATCGGAAGGTCTGTCGTAATATCTTCGCGATCAGTTGCGACAGCAACAACGGAAGAGTCATTCTTATATAGAGGTTCGTTATCTGTATCGTTTCTACAGATTTCGATTTTTGGGAAATTTTCTTTTTTGAAGCCCTCAATGAGCAAAAAATCCACAGGTGCCATATGGGCAATCAGCTCATCAATTGAGGCTTCTTCGTCATCCGTATTTTCATGCATCAGTGCCCATCGGGTTTTCGATGAAATCATAACTTCTTTTGCGCCAGCTTTCCGGTGACGATGGCTGTCTTTTCCCGGATGATCAATATCAAAACGGTGATGGGCATGTTTTAACGTGGATACGCTGTATCCCCTATCAATTAACTCAGGAATTAACTTAGCCAGCAGAGTGGTTTTTCCATTTCCACTCCATCCAGAAATACCAATTACTTCCATGTTTAGGTGTCTTCCTCAACCAACATATGTTTCAGGCCTAACCGTAGGTAATCATATCCAGTCCATACGGTCAGCAACCCTGCCATCCAGAGAAGAATGTCACCTACCAGCATTACGTCGAAATCAGCTTGAACCGCAGGGCCACCTAGTAAGAAACACAAGGCGAATATTTGAGCTGCAGTCTTCCATTTAGCCAATTTACTGACCGGTAAGCCGATCCGTAATTCCGCAAGAAATTCGCGCAAACCTGATACCATTATTTCTCTGCACAGGATTATTACTGCAGGTACAAGGCTCCAATCATTGATCCTACCCATACCCACTAAAAAAAGAAGGGTTGCAGCAACCAAAAGTTTATCAGCTACTGGATCAAGAAAACGTCCCAAATTGGACGTTTGTTTATTTCGTCTGGCAAGGTAGCCATCAAAAAAGTCTGTTATACCAGCGGCCACAAATAACCCAAGCGGGACCCAGCTTGATGCATCACCGGGCAGATAAAATGACGCTAAAAGCAGCGGAATTACGGCAATCCGTGAGAGCGTAAGAAGATTTGGCAGACTAAGTAACATGCCGAGGTTCCTGGTTATTTTGGGCTGAAAGACGTGAGATAGTATAGGCAACGCATATGGGGAGTGAAAGCGCCCAATTTAACTTTCTTCATGAAAAAAGTTAAAGATTGTATTCGCCAATGTTTTAGAGACACCTTCTACCGCCTCCAAATCGGCCAATGCAGCGCTGCCAACCCCCTTAGCCGAGCCAAAATGGTTCAGGAGCGCTTTCTTTCTTTTGCCGCCGATACCCGGAATTTCATCCAGTGGTGACTTTCCAATGGCTTTTGAACGCTTCGCCCGATGTGTTGTAATGGCGAAGTGATGAACTTCATCCCGCATTCGCTGGAGGAAATATAAAGTAGGGTCTTTTTCTGGAAGAGAAAACGGAGCTTTTCCAGGAACAAAAAACCTTTCTCGTCCAGCGTTTCTGTCTGGCCCTTTTGCAATGCCGGCCAGGACTACATCTGAAATATCCAATTCAGTAAATACATCCATAGCAGCGTTCAATTGGCCAAGGCCCCCATCGACCAATACGAGATCAGGCCAAAGTTCACGAGAGCCGGACCCTTCTCCAATTTTATTGGGATCTTCTTTCTGAAGCCGTGAAAAGCGGCGCGTTAAGACCTCTCGCATCATCCCATAGTCATCTCCGGGGGCAAGATCTGCATTTTTGATGTCAAATTTCCGATACCCTTTTTTATCAAAGCCATCAGGGCCTGCAACAATTAACGCACCAACTTGGTGGGTGCCCGAAATATGGCTGTTGTCATAGACTTCAATTCTGCGGGGGGGCTTGGCCATTTCAAATAAATCGCCAACAGCCTTAAGAAGTTGTTTCTGTGAGGCGTTCTCAGCCAGTTTTCTTAATAAGGCTCCCTTGGCGTTGAGAACGGCGTGATCTAGCATTTCCTTCTTAGGACCACGCTTGGGAATTGAAATGGTAATTTTTTTATCTGCAGCGATAGACAGTGCTTCTGATAATAGCTCTGCTTCCGCTGGGATGTGGCTGACCCAAACTGTTTTTGGGGCCGGCCTGCTATCGTAGAATTGGCCGATGAATGCACTTAAGATATCTTCTGGGCTTATGTCTTTGTTGTGTACGGGATAATGTGCCCTGTTTCCCAAATTTTGCCCGGCACGAACAAAGAAGACCTGAACGCAGGTTTGGCCCGCTTCCTGATGCGCCGCAATAACATCAACTTCGTCGACATTGGGTAGGTTAATTGTTTGTTTGGATTGGATGTGGGCCATGGCCTTGAGGCGATCTCTAAGAACGGCGGCCTGTTCAAAGTCCAATTCGTCACTGGCCTTTTGCATTTTACCGGCAAGGCGTTGCTGGATGCTGTGGCTCTTCCCTGAAAGGAAAGCCCGCGCTTCATCAACAACAATTTGATACTCCTCTGCTGAAATACGATTAACGCAGGGGGCTGAGCATCTTTTGATTTGAAATTGAAGGCAGGGCCGGGTCCTTGTTTCAAAATCAGAATCGGTACAGGATCTCAAAGGAAACAGTCGCTGAAAAGTCGCCAGAGTTTCATTTACCGCGCCAGCCGAGGCGAAGGGGCCAAAATATTCCCCCTTTTTGCTCCGCCCACCCCGATGCTTCGTAATTTGTGGCCACTCGTGATCGCTGGTGATCAGGATATAGGGGAAGGACTTGTCATCTCGCAGAATGATGTTGTATCGGGGCTTTAGCTTCTTAATGAGGTTTGCTTCAAGGAGGAGTGCCTCCACCTCTGTATGGGTGGACACAAACTCCATAGCGCTGGTCAGGGAGACCATTCGCATTATTCTATTAGATTGCCCGTTCGACTTTGTGTAGCTGACGACACGTTTTTTAAGGTTTTTCGCTTTGCCGACATACAGAACCTGCTCGTTGGAATCTAACATTCTGTATACGCCGGGAGTGCCGGGTAGTGTTTTCAGAAAATGCTGAATCACTTTTGCGCCTTGTTCAAAAAGGGATTCGTGCTTTTCGGGTGCTGATTCTTCCATTCTGCCGTCGATTCCAATAGCTACTTTGCGAGTTTCGTTGAAAGGTTATCCTGAGCAAAGTGGTCTAACCTCTTTATTCATAAGCAACATTAGAACTCTAGATTTGCTCAGAAAATTTCGTTTTACAGTTTTTTGACACTATCCACTGTTCTTGTGGATAACTGTGTGTGTAAGTGGTTTACATATTGCCCAATAGCAGACAAATCCTCGGCCTCCAACTTTTTGCCTATTTTTTGTGCAATTTGTTAAGTTGTTGTTTTTGCTGAGATTTATAAATGTCAAGAACCTCATTCGAAGAAACTGCTGTATTTTTTTCTTTTTTTAGCCATTTTTGGTGTTGCATTATCTCTCTGTGTACAACTACAGGCTAATAAGCCAATAAAAACGGGATTTTAGCAAAAAAACAGTTGATTAATTTTTTGTTCGAGTAATTTCAACACCAACACTTCCGGCATCAGAAACGGCTTGCAATTTCTCGACCTTTACCGTTGCTGAAAGGGTTCGTTGATTCTCAAGGCAGATATTGGCAACTTTGTCTGCGAGAGTTTCAACTAGATTGATATGTTCCTCTTTGACGAGATTTTTGATGGAATTTGCGATGCTCTCATAGCAAACGACATTGTGGTAATCGTCGTTGATTGGGCCAATATGATCCAGAACAGTCAGGGAAATATTTATTCTAACCGGCTGTTTTCGAGCTTTTTCATGGTCATAAATGCCAATAAGCATATCAACAAGCAAATCGTTAATAAAGACGCGGTGGGTTGCTCTATCCTCTTCGGTAAGAGGGAGGGCAGCAACATTATTACGATCGACTTTGTTCATTTTACTCTTCCTCAGTTACAATGGATGATGGCAGGTGCTGCCCGCCATCCATTGCAATAAATTCGCCGGTTATTGACGGGGCGTCTAGCAAGAAGGCGACACCTTTTGCAATCTCAGCGGCTGTCGCTCCGTGTTGGAGGGGGACCTGATGACATTGGCGCTCAAATTGTGCTGGGTCCTGCCGCTTGCTTGCAAGCGTTGGTCCGGGTCCAATCGCATTTACACGAACATTCGGTGCCAAAGACATTGCACTGGTTTGTGTCAGTGTCCATAGAGCCGATTTACTAAGTGTATAGGATACGAAATCTGAGCCCAGCATCATCACTCGCTGATCAATAATATTAATAATATTACTTTTTTCCGAAAAGTCCAAGTCTGGCTGTGCGGCAAGCGCTTGTGTGAGTAGTGCTGGTGATAGAAGATTTGTCGTCATATGACGGATAAAGCTGGCTTGGGTTAGATCATCTATCAAGTCAGGTTCAAACAGGGATGCATTATTGATGAGGCAATTGATGGGACCTAGTTTCTGGCGGGCACGTTCAAAAATGCTGTTTATCTCATCGGAATTTTCAAGGTTGCCTTGAACAAGTACGGCCTGAACGCCGAGAGATGTAATCTCTTTATAAAGCGTCTCCGCCTCGTCTTTCGACGTGTTGAAATGGATAGCGATGTTCCATCCCTTTTGCGCAAGTTCAAGGGAAATTGCACGGCCAATACGCTTGCTGGCCCCGGTAACTAATGCATTGTTATTCATTACGGCGTCTCTGTCTGATCAAATTTTTTAGAGCGGAACTATCTTACCGCTACATCATAGCAACAGAATACACGCCTGATACACCCATAAATTGAGAGAGGACATATGCAAGGTAGGACAAGAAGAGGGCTCCGCCAAGAACACGGCCAATGGGTTTCTTAAAATAGAAGATCAAAATGAGCAGGACGGACGCACCGAGAAGAAAAAACAAATCGAAATGGAGAATTTGTTCAGGAGCCGTGATGGGCTTGATAATCGCAGCGGCCCCGATAATGCCGGTAATATTGAACAGGTTGGAGCCCAAGACATTACCGATAGCGACATCACCGTGACGGCGGAAGGCTGCAATAATTGATGTGGCCAACTCGGGCAAGGACGTTCCAAGTGCCACAAGAGTTAGACCAATAATTTCTTCAGAAACACCTGCAGCTGTTGCAATACTCACGGCACCGCTCACCAACAGGCGTGACCCAACAACAAGTCCAACCAATCCAATTAGAATAAAAAGTAGACTTATCCATAAAGTCTTGGGCATGTTTTCTTCGTATTCTTCAAGAGCTTCATCTGCATTTCCGCCGCCTTCTTTTCGGGCGCGGCGATAGGCCAAATAAATGACAGCAGCCAAAGTGGCAACAAGAAGAGCGCCTTGCCAGACCGCAATAGATCCTGTCCATGCAAGCACTGTAAATAGAAGCGTACCACCGATGACAATAAAACTATCGCGTAACGCGGACTGATTATCACAGGTGAGTGGGTATATGAGGGCAGGGGCACCAAGCACCAGAAGAATATTTGCAATATTACTGCCAACAACATTACCAACCGCAATACCCGACGCGCCGTCTAGGGCAGCCTGAATACAGACAACCAATTCAGGGGCCGATGTGCCAAATGCAACAATTGTAAAACCAATGATAAGTTTCGAGATATTGAACTGTTCAGCGAGCGCAACAGCACCTCTTACCAGCAGTTCCCCGCAAACCAGTAAAATCACTAAACCAGCGGCTACTTGTAGATACATCATGCCGTTTTTCTACCTTGCAGCTTCATTCAGGTTCCTTTTACATATCCGCTTCAATCTGATCGGGACCAGATGTATATAGACATGGCGTTCAGCCTGTAAAAGGGGAAAAAACGTTTATTGGAGAATTAGTCTTGTATGTGTGGCATTTTTTGTGAGCTAAAGCCCAATATCTGGCCTAGAAACGACGCCTAATTTCATATCCATTTTTCTTTAAAAGAGAGAGCACCCCTTCATCTCCAGGTAGGTGCATGGCACCGATGGCCACAAACGTTGATCCCGTACTTAGTTTTGAAAGCATCCGCTCAGTCATAGTATGGTTGCGGTGTCTTATAAGTTTGTTTGTCATGAAATCATTCAGTTCTGGACTTAATGATTTCAGGCTGCCTTCCATTTCGCAAAAGATCCAACCTGTCCGGCCCGCTAGATAATGACCTGTAAGTTTTTCAAGCTCCCCGTCAAGATCAGGGTATTCTTTTATGGCTTGATCCAGAAACTCCAACTGAGCATCTTTGGAAAGGGCATCAAACAACCCAAGTTGTTCGATTGCTTTTTCTAAAGGGAAAACGGGTTTTTTCATCTGGTGAGCCATTTTTTCAAGCTCACGATCCAAGAGAGTCAGTTTCGCCGCTTGTTGACTTCTTGACTGCGGGGGCTGTGACAAAATGGAGGCGGCTGCCCAGATTTTAAATCGTTGAAGAACTGGAGCAGAGATCCCATAATTTCCCGCTATTTCACGTAGTTTCAAAAATCTTTCAGCGCCAATTGCAAGCTCCAGTGATTGTCCATGAGGGGCAAGCATTAAAGCCCGGCTGTCTTGTATGGTTTTTGAATTTAATATTGTCTCCACAATTAACTGAGACGAGCGATTAAATGCCTTCATTACAATACCAGGTAAGTAGAGTATTCGAGGGTCTTTGGAGTGCATGGTGCCAAAAATGAAACTTGTAGGCGCTCCTTTTTTGCTCACTTCCCAGAGTTTTCCGTGATCATAAGGGCGGGTTTCGCAGTTTTCAGGTCGCGAGGAGGCGGCAACTGCCGGGCTTAAGAAGAATATCAGGAAAAGATAAGTTAGGAGCGGTCTGACAAAATACTTAATGCGCATATGGACCTCAATAAACGGATCTGGGGGAAATAGAGATGAGCCAACATTCCCAGCTCATTTCAATAAGGTTGTTCTGTTGAGCGTAACATCAACCGACCAATAGATCTGCAATTAAAAACTCACGGTGATTAGCGGTATGTGTCGGCTACTTTCGGGCCGTTCTGCCTTTTAAAGTTTTACCGCTGCCAAGCTTTCCAGCTGTTGACCTTCCCATGGGTTGGCCTTTGCCGGCTTCCCCAATACCCAACTCACGGTCCTGAAGTTTTTTAATCTCGTCGCGAAGTCGGGCAGCATCCTCAAATTCAAGGTCTGCAGCGGCGGAGTGCATTTGTTTTTCAAGGGCAGCAATATGAGTTTTAATATTTGCACCAACCATATTGTTAGCACCCTCTACTCCCAGATCAATATCATGATGGTCTTGTTCATAGACACTTTTCATGATGTCATCGATGCCTTTACGTACCGATTCCGGGGTGATGCCATGCTCTTCGTTAAATGCTTCTTGCTTTGCTTGACGGCGCTTGGTCTCGTTGAGCGCCCGCTCCATGCTACCGGTTATTCTATCTGCATATAATATGACCCGGCCATCAACATGGCGGGCGGCCCGGCCAATGGTCTGAATGAGTGCCGTTGCTGAGCGCAAGAAACCTTCTTTGTCCGCATCCAAAATGGCGACAAGGGCGCATTCAGGAATATCCAAGCCTTCTCGAAGTAAGTTAATTCCGACCAGAACGTCAAAAGTTCCAAGTCTTAAGTCGCGGATAATTTCAATACGTTCAAGCGTATCAATGCCGGAGTGCAGATATCTGACCTTGATCCCATGTTCATGGAAATACTCGGTCAGGTCTTCGGACATTTTTTTGGTAAGGGTTGTAACAAGGACACGCTCGCCTTTCGCGGCACATGCCTTGCATTCGGCCATAAGGTCATCAACTTGTGTTTCCACAGGTCGAATTTCGCAATCAGGATCGGTGAGACCTGTTGGGCGAATGACTTGTTCTGAAAAGCTGCCGCCAGTCCGCTCCAGTTCCCAATTTCCAGGGGTTGCCGATACAAATAGGCTTTGCGGCCGCATCGTATCCCATTCTTCAAATTTCAGGGGGCGGTTGTCTTTGCAAGATGGAAGTCTGAAACCAAAGTCAGACAAGGTTGATTTTCGGCTTGAATCGCCTTTATACATGGCGCCTAGTTGACTGACCGTCACATGGCTTTCATCAACCATCAACAACGCATTGTCAGGCAAATATTCAAAAAGCGTTGGCGGAGGCTGACCCGCGTCCCGGCCAGATAAGTAGCGCGAATAGTTTTCAATACCGGCGCAGGCGCCGGTTGCTTCCATCATTTCCAGATCGAAAGTTGTACGCTGCTCTAGCCTTTGCGCCTCAAGCAGTTTGTTTTGGGCATCAAATTCTGACAATCGGTCGCTAAGTTCGGCTTTGATTTTGCCTTGGGCTTGGCGAAGGGTTGGTTTCGGCGTCACATAATGGCTATTGGCGTAGATTTTAATCTCATCCAACTTGCCCATTTTCTGGCCTGTTAGTGGATCAAATTCTGTAATGCTTTCAAGTTCATTCCCAAAAAGGGAAAGCCGCCAAGCTTGATCTTCATAATGAGCTGGAAAAATTTCAATGGAATCGCCTCGAGCTCGAAATGTACCGCGGGTGAAGCTGGCATCATTCCTGCGATATTGAATTTCAACGAGTTTTTTTAACAGTGTCTGTCTGTCAATGTTGTCACCTTTTTTAAGGTGAAGTGTCATCTCACTATATGTTTCTACAGAGCCTATGCCGTAAATGCAGGAGACTGATGCGACAATAATAACGTCATCGCGTTCCAGAAGGGCGCGCGTGGCAGAATGGCGAAGCCGATCAATTTGCTCGTTCACCGAGGCATCTTTTTCAATATAGGTGTCAGTCCGGGCAACATAGGCTTCTGGCTGATAGTAGTCGTAGTAGGAGACAAAATATTCCACTGAATTATTTGGGAAAAAGGCCTTCATCTCCCCGTAAAGCTGAGCTGCCAAAGTTTTATTGTGGGCTAGAATAAGCGCCGGCCGTTGCAGCTTTTCAATGACTTTGGCCATGGTGAAGGTTTTACCTGATCCGGTTACCCCTAAGAGAACCTGATCTTTGTCCCCATTCTCGATACCTTTGCAAAGCTCGGCAATTGCTTGTGGTTGATCCCCTGCGGGCTCAAACTCAGAAACAATTTCGAACGGTATACCGCCTTCAGATTTATCCGGGCGTGCGGGTCTGTGGGGGACGAAAGGGGTGGATGTTTCAGTTTTGTTCTCTGTCTTCATAGGCTGTTTATAAGCTTTTTTATTAGGATTGCCAGCCTATTTGTTTTGGACAGAGAGGATTTTAAGGCAGGAAATCGTTGGCGGGCGGCGTTTAAGAATTGCCATCTGAAGCGAAACCAACTGACAGGAAGGTTTTATATTAGCCTCAGATGGCTTGGGAAACCTCTATTGCAGCCAGAAAGGCTTGCGGATTTCGTGTGACACGTCACTTGCAGTTAAACCCATGTCGCATAAGTTTTCTTGATCAAGGGATGCAAGGTTATGGCGCATGCTTGCGCGCTCCTGCCAGACAAGTACTGTATGGGTTAGTGTGGCAAGAAGACCCGCCTTCTTTACAGCCGCACCTGTTTCGAATGGGCTCGTTTCGGCGCATTTCAGAGTGTTTATAGTCATAATAGTCTCCTTTCCAGATTTGGTAAGATGCTGCATTTGAAGCAGCGTTTCTTGAATTTCGATGATTACGTTTTCGCTCAAATAATGGTTGATTACAAACGATTGTTTCTAATATGATGCATTAGTTTTTCTAATTTGAATGGGAGGTCCATATGAGATTGCCACCGTTAAACGCCCTTCGGGCCTTTGAGGCGGCTGCGCGCCATTTGAGTTTTTCTAAGGCTGCAGACGAATTATCGGTCACCCCGGCGGCTGTAAGTCACCAAATCAAAGGACTTGAGGAGTGGTTAGGTATTCCCCTTTTCCGGCGGCTGAACCGAGCTGTGATGCTGAGTGATGAAGGGCAGTCTTACTTGGTTGGTGTGCGGGATGGCTTGGAGGCCATTAACAGCGCAACAGAAAAACTATTGCAGCAAGGGACAAGCGGAGCGTTGACGGTGAGCACGTTACCCTCTTTCGCGGTTCGCTGGTTACTGCCCAGGTTGACCCGGTTTCGCGATAAGCACCCTGATATTGATATTCGGCTTTCCGCAAATGAGCATATTACAAACTTTAGAAAAGAAGATGTAGATGTGGTCATTCGGTACGGACGCGGGCCATATCCTGGATTGCATTCTGAGCTTTTTATGAACGAAGATAGCTTGTTTCCCGTCTGTAGCCCGGCTTTGCTTGAAGGGAAGTTTCCTCTTTGTAGTCCAGAAGATCTGATCCATCACACGTTATTACATGATGATTTACGTATCGATTGGGAAACCTGGCTTTCAGCGGCAGGCCTTAAGGGAATTGATCCACGGAAAGGGCCCAGCTTTAACGATTCGTCCATGGTATTGATGGCGGCAATGGCTGGACAAGGGGTTGCTCTTGGTCGAAGCACTCTAGCTGCTGAAGATCTAGCGTCGGGTCGGTTGGTTAAGCCTTTTGATATGGAACTAAAAGCGGGGAGTGCCTATCATATTGTCTGCCCGCTTGAGCATATGGACCGGCCGCAGATTGTCGCCTTTCGAAATTGGTTGTTTGAAGAAGCCGAATCCGATCCCGGGCGTTTTATGTCCACGCCGTAAATATTAGAATTAGGTATTTCTTACATCTATACAAACAAGGTGTTGCAAAGATCGCCCAGATTAAACGGGAAAAGCCCTTATTTTTAGCTTGGCTATTGCAACGTCATAAAGAGAGGCGTAGCTTTGCAATTGCTATTTAGCCCCTTATAAAACCACCTATTTTGAGAGAAAATGGTTATGTCAATCATCGCTGAAAGTTTGGGTCGTATTAAGCCGTCCCCCACTATTGCTGTTACTACGAAGGCCGCCGAATTACGTGCTGCTGGACGAGACGTTATTGGTCTTGGCGCAGGAGAACCTGATTTCGATACGCCAGAAAATATCAAGACAGCCGCGAAAACGGCGATCGATGAGGGGAAGACCAAATATACTGCTGTTGATGGTATTCCTGAATTAAAGCAAGCGATTTGCCAAAAGTTCAAGCGTGAAAACGGTCTGGACTATGAGCCGTCACAAGTAACAGTCGCCAGCGGCGGCAAGCAAATTATCTATAATGCCATGGTTGCAACGTTGAACCCGGGCGACGAAGTTATTATCCCAACACCATACTGGGTGTCCTACCCAGACATGGTCTTACTGGGCGGAGGCGAACCGGTTTTTGTGGCCACAGACGCCAGCAGTAACTTTAAAATTAAAGCTGAAGATCTAGAAGCTGCCATTACGCCAAAAACGAAATGGATAATCTTCAACTCTCCGTCCAACCCATCCGGTGCCGGTTACACCCATGATGAGTTAAAAACCATCACAGATGTATTATTGCGACATCCTCATGTTTGGATCTTGACCGACGATATGTATGAGCATCTTGTTTATGATGATTTTAAATTTGCAACACCTGCGAAAGTTGAGCCTAAGCTTTATGATCGTACACTGACAATGAACGGTGTCTCGAAAGCCTATGCGATGACAGGCTGGCGTATTGGTTATGCCGCTGGTCCGCAAGTTTTGATCAAGGCAATGGCAAAAGTGCAATCGCAAAGCACTTCAAACCCATGCTCTATCAGTCAATATGCGTCAGTTGAAGCATTGAACGGTCCGCAAGATTTCTTAGCAACGCGTGCAGAAGCATTTCGAGAACGTCGGAATATGGTCGTTGATATGCTAAATGCGGCCGAAGGTGTGTACTGCCCGAAACCTGAAGGTGCTTTCTATGTCTATCCTTCAGTAGAAGGCTGTATCGGCAAGAAAGCGCCAAGCGGAAAAATCATTGAAACTGACTTGGATTTTGTCAGCGAACTTCTGGAAGCAGAAGGCGTAGCCGTTGTTCATGGTGAAGCGTTTGGTTTATCGCCGCATTTCAGGGCGTCATACGCGACATCAACTGAAGCTTTGACTGAAGCCTGCACACGAATTCAAAAATTCTGCGCAAGCCTGACGTAAAGAGAACAACAGTATTTGGGGAAAGGCGGTCGATGATTCGGCCGCCTTTTCTTTTTTCTGACGAAAATTTCTTCTCCCCTCTCTCCATTTTTTCCTGTTTGTTTCAATTGTGGCAAGTTTGGGTGTCTGGATTCCCTTTTTACTTGCGCTATATTTTAAACGGAATGAACATTAGATAACTCTAACTAAAAAATGGAGGCGTAGCATGAGCTTGAAAAAGCCCACAGGACCTCGAAGCATTGCGCTTGTCGGTCCGTATTCAAGCGGAAAAACATCCTTGCTTGAAACATTCTTACATATTTGTGGTGAAATTGATCGGAAGGGCAAGGTGGCTGACGGGACTTCGGTTGGCGACAGCGCTAAGGAAGCGCGAGATCGAAAAATGAGCGTAGAGGTAAACTCCGCTCATTTTTCTTTTATGGGAGATGAATTCTCTGTTCTAGATTGCCCGGGATCTGTTGAGTTTTTGCAAGAAAGTAAAAATGTTCTAATTGGTGTTGATGCTGCCATACTTGTGTGTGAACCAGACCCTGATCGAACCGTTACATTGCTGCCACTCTTGAAAATCCTCGAACAAAATGCGGTGCCCACGTTTATTTTCATTAATAAAATCGATAGAGCCAAAGGTACCGTTCACGATTTATTTCAATCACTGGAAGCAGTGTCAAATCGCGACCTAGTTTTGAGGCAAGCGCCCATAGTTAAAGATGGCATTATTACGGGTTATGTGGATCTCGCGTCGGAACGGGCATATGTCTATAAGGAAGGACAGCCCTCCAAAATAATCGAAATGACACCGGAAGTCGCAGAGATGGAAGGCACGTCACGGTTTGCCATGCTGGAAACCTTGGCTGATTATGATGATCATATCATGGAAGAAATTCTCGATGATATTGAGCCTGAACAAGATGAGATTTATGAGCTGCTACAACAAGATTTACAGCAGGGGTTCGTTGTTCCAGTTCTGTTGGGCGCGGCAGAAAGTGAGCATGGTATTCGCCGCCTTTTGAAAGCGTTACGGCACGAGGTTCCCTCCAGCGAGCGGACTTCAGAACGCTGCTCAATGACAGCCAAATCTGATGTTCCGGTGGCACAGGTGCTAAAAACATATATGTCGGCGCAGGCCGGGAAGCTGTCTCTTTGCCGCATATGGTCGGGCAAGTTCGAGGATGGCGAGAATTACAACGCAGGTAGAATTGCTGGCATGTTTAGGCTGCAAGGCGGAAAGGTTCAAAAAGTTGCGTCGGCGGGTATGGGAGATGTTGTCGCGTTTGGCAGATTGGATAATCTTCATACCGGCGATGTTTTGCATAATAGTGAAAATATTTCTGCCACAAAATCGCAAATTTTGGAGCCTGTTTTCGACTTTTCTCTCCATGCTGAAAAGCGGGAGGAAGATGTCAAACTAACGGCAGCGCTTGGAAAATTGACAGAAGAAGATCCGTCTTTGGTGGCGGAACACAGGCAAGAAACTCAAGAGTTATTGCTCAAAGGGCAGGGCGAGATCCATCTTCGGGTAGCCCTTGAAAGGCTTCGCAACAAATATGGATTGAGTGTTCAATCCAAAACGCCAAAAGTCGCCTACCGCGAGGCTATTCGAAAAGGGATAGTTCATCACGCGCGCTTCAAAAAACAAAGCGGCGGGCACGGCCAATTCGGTGACGTGAAAATTGAGATTAAACCTTTGGGGCGTGGAGAAGGGTTTCAGTTCCATCAGAATGTGGTGGGGGGATCGGTTCCCAAGCAATATATCCCGGCAGTTGAGCATGGGGTTCGAGATTACCTTTGTGAAGGACCGCTTGGATTTCCAGTGGTGGATGTTTCTGTGACATTACTCGATGGGCAGCATCATGCGGTTGATAGCTCTGAAAATGCGTTTAGATCTGCGGCTCGAATTGCCATGAGTGAAGGCATGCGGAAATGCTCACCTGTTTTGCTCGAACCGGTTTGCAAAGTTGAGGTTGTAATGCCGTCGAGTTTTACCTCAAGGGTAACTGGGATTGTCAGCTCACGCCGCGGTCAAATATTGGGGTTTGACGCTCGTGAAGGTTGGCTTGGCTGGGAAATCCTCAGCACGATGATGCCAGAGAAAGAGCTTAGGGATCTCATTATTGATTTACGATCTGTAACACAAGGGGTTGGAACATATAGCGCAAGCTACGATCATTTACAGGAACTTACCGGAGCGCTTGCGGCCAAAGTCGTTGATCAGATAGTCGTTGAACCTTAACCCATTAGTGCCCTTTCACGGACTGTTGATTTGTGTTGAGGGCGACTTCGTCCCTACTTAATAAGATGAAACAGTTTATCTTATGGGGTGAAGAGCGCACATGTTGATCAAAATCAGAAAATCTTGGGAACTTCCCGAAAGTGAAGTTCTGTCAGAACAATCTTATTTGGGACGTCGGGATATTCTAAAGTCCATGGGAATTGGGGGCTTGATCGCAGCCGCATCTGGGATAGTGGCTCCCCGGTTTGCTGGTGCAGCAACCAGTGACCCAAGTGCTCATCTCTATCCTGTTCCTCGGAACGAGGCTTATGTTGGTGGACGACCGCTAACGCCAGAAGATGTTGCTACTACCTATAACAATTTCTATGAATTTGGCTCCCATAAAAATATAGCAAAAGCCGCGCAAGCTTTGAAAATCAGGCCATGGACGGTTCAAATCGATGGATTGGTTGAAAAAGAACAAACCCTTGATGTGGATGATTTGTTGTCTCGCATGCAATTGGAAGAGCGCGTTTACCGACATCGCTGTGTGGAGGCTTGGTCAATGGTTGTCCCATGGACTGGTTTTGCGCTGAAAGATCTGGTGAAACTTGCGGGCCCGACTTCAAAAGCAAAATATCTAGTCATGCAAACTTTTGAAGATAAAGAGGTTGCATCAGGGCAAAAACAATTCTGGTATCCGTGGCCTTACACCGAAGGTTTGACCCTTGAAGAGGCGACAAACGATCTGGCCTTTATGGTTACTGGATTGTATGGAAAACCGCTTCCAAAACAAAGCGGAGCGCCCCTACGGCTTGCGGTGCCTTGGAAATATGGCTTCAAACAAATCAAATCCATTGTTCGCTTCACCTTTACAGAAGAGCGTCCGAAAAGTTTCTGGGAAGAGCTCAATGCCAATGAATATGGTTTCTGGGCGAACGTAAATCCAGAAGTTCGGCACCCAAGGTGGACGCAAGCTACTGAACGTGACCTTAGAACGGGCGAAAGAATCCCAACACAAATGTATAACGGATATACCGATCAGGTTGCAGATCTCTATAAAGACTTGGGTAAAAGAGAAATCCTATTTAGGTAATCTCTCCGTGGATATCACTTGGCCAAAAAAAACCAGCCTCAAAAGAGGCTGGCAAGTCTAACAGGGAGGTTCGCCAAAAAATGGCGGATGCCCACACTGGGAAATATAGGACATCGTACGATCCGAAGATCGTCGGGAGCAGAACTTGCTGCTTAACCCATAATACATGTGGTGAGTATTTAGAAAGTAAGTATAGACAAAATCGAATGCCTGCTATGCGTATGGTGCATGCCAAAAAAAACCAGCCTCAAAAGAGGCTGGTAAGTCTAACAGGGAGGTATGCCATCCGAGGATGGCATTGCCACTTGCAACTGGGAGGAAGGCAAGTGGCGCGGGATATCGATAAGGGGGTCGATATCCGATCATTGCTGCAGTGCAGCGCTGATGGTTGGAATATAGGGGAACTTTCTTACTTGCACCATTCGTTTTATTGCAGTGCACCCATGCATGCGATGCATGGCTTTGGTTGACCTTGAACTGCAGTCTCTTCCAATCTGAATTTCGTTATCAAATTGAACAAAAAAAGGCCAGCTTATGGGAGTAAGCTGGCCTAAAACTAACAGGGTCATACGTATAAGTATGATGCTGACTTGGATCTGGGAGGAAATCAAGCCAGCAGGTTCATGAAAAAAGGGGAATTTTCAAGAACGGGGAGTGCTGCAGTGCAGCAATCTGTGAGTAGTTTCTAGCAAAAAATTCGTGGTTAGGAAAAGAGCAATAATCACAACTCGGATATGCGTTATTTGCATGGCTAGAAAAATGGGTAGTTCCAGCCCCCTATGACAAGGGTTTTAGTCCCTAAAAAGCGGATTCAGACATTTTGCGAATGAGAAAGTCTCTGAAAATTGTCACGCGCTTCGATTTCCTAAGTTCTTCAGGATAAACGTAATAGGCACCAAACTCCGGGCCTTCAGTGTCTGGGAGGACCCTGACAATTCCTTGCTGGCCTTGGGTTATGTAGTCCGGTAAACTGCCAATTCCGAGCCCACTTTGGATAGCTAACAGAAGACCATACACATTGTTTACCTTAAAGACCGGTATTATCTTTTTATTATACTCTTTTAACGAGTCTAGGATCCAGTTGACGTTTGAGATATTTGAGGGGGCTTCGTCGCCATATACTAGGATTTTGCGACCCGCTAAATCTTGCATGTCTTTCGGCGCACCATTTTTCTCAACATACTCAACAGATGCATATAGGTGATGGCGAACGGTCATGAGCTTTCGCATGATTAGGTCAGGCTGCACCGGCTCCCGAAGCCTGATTGCGATATCAGCCTCTCGCATCCCAAGGTCCAATTCCCTGTCTGCCAAAATCAGATTAACTGTAATGTCAGGATAGAGTTCCAAAAATTCACGAATACGAGGTGTTAGCCAATTGGACCCAAGCCCAACCGTTGCCGTGACCTTGATCTCGCCAGACGGTTTATCCTTACTGTCGGTGAGCATCGCTTCAGTCATAGCCAGTTTGGCAAAGACTTCATGGGCTGTATTATAAAGAAGGTCGCCTTGTTCGGTTAGTTTCAGACCACGTGCATGGCGGTGGAATAGTGGCAGGTTAAGGCTGTCTTCAAGTGCACTTATTTGCCGGCTAACAGCAGATTGACTTAAATGCAATGTTTCGCCTGCACGTGTGAAGCTGCCAGCCTCAGCCACGGCATGAAAAATGCGTAGTTTGTCCCAATCCATTTCGGCTCCGCCCCATCCAAAGTTCTTCCGCGGAACAATCCACGGGAATTACGATCTTTTTTCAACAGATGGTGATTAAGATATATAGAAAAAACGTTTTTTTCTAGAAAGAGTTGAGAAAAGAGACGGCATTAGTTGTGCGCCGTCTCAAGAAATCAACTATTCCGCCAAAAATCGTTCGGCTTCTAGTGCTGACATGCAGCCTGTACCTGCCGCTGTTACAGCTTGGCGATAGATTTTATCCTGAACATCACCGCAGGCGAATACGCCTGGAACATTTGTTGCCGTAGAATCGGGTTGGGTAATCAAATAACCCTCGTCATCCATATCAAGAGTATCTTTGAAAAGATCTGTGTTCGGCGTGTGGCCAATGGCGATGAAAACACCGTGTGTCGAAATATCAGTTGTTTCGTTGGTTTTAATGTTTCGAATGCGTGCCGCTGTTACGCCAAGGGGGGCTTCATCTCCCAGAATTTCATCAAGGACACTGTCCCAAATAACTTCAATTTTGGGGTTTTTATGAAGACGGTCTACCAGGATTTTCTCTGCCCGGAATTGATCACGGCGATGAATGACGGTGACTTTATCGGCATGGTTAGTGAGATACAGAGCCTCTTCAACAGCAGTATTGCCGCCGCCGACAACAACAACGTCTTTCCCGCGATAGAAGAAACCGTCACAGGTGGCGCAAGCTGAGACGCCAAAACCCATGAATTTCTCTTCTGTCGGCAGGCCGAGCCATTTTGCGGCGGCCCCGGTTGAAATGATGATGCTGTCAGCAATGTAGGTTGCGCCTGAATCTGCCGTGGCAGTGAAGGGTCGTTTTGACGTGTCGACACTTGTAATGACATCGTGATGAATAACTGTACCGACGTTTTTCGCTTGTGCTTCCATCTGTTCCATCAACCACGGGCCTTGAATAGGATCAGCAAAGCCCGGATAATTTTCGACGTCAGTTGTAATTGTGAGTTGACCGCCGGGTTGAATGCCATGAACCATGATCGGATTTAAAGACGCTCTCGCTGCGTAAACTGCCGCCGTACAGCCGGCAGGTCCTGATCCGATAATAAGGACATTGGTTTTATAAGTTTCAGCCATCTAACGCTCCTGACAGTCGCGGAGATAATTTCCGCCATTTGGAACATTTATTTATTATGGGTGGGCACAGCTTGCAAGAGGGAGATCGCAGTTCTTGTGTCTGAAATTCCATTTTTGCTCCAAAAACCTACGAGATGTTGTTGAGTTTCTGCAAAACCAGTTCGGCTATTCTCTCTGTTTCACGGAGTTTTGGGGGGCTCCAACTTTCCAATTGGCCTGTGAACGGTTTGGTATAAGAAAGAGACATCATTTTTTGGTGAAAATGATTGAATTTCCTATTCCCGCCTTCCAATTGGTAAATGTGGACAGGTTTACCAGTGCTGCAGGCTTCACAGACCATATTTACAGAATCGGCAGTTACAATCACATGATCAGCCTTTTCCAAAAAGGCGAAGTAAGGGTTCTGTTCTCCGCCGGACCATAATTTATGGGGAATGTCTTTCAGTGTTTTTTTGAGAATAGCTTCATTCTCGGCGCCGGTTCGACGCGATGTTGTCACTAGGAAAAAACAAGATAACTGTGCATGAAGGTCTTCAAGCTTTCCGCAAAGGTCCCGCATCGTATCTGCAGTGACGTCGTAGCATTTATTACTGCCTCCAACGAGTACTGTGACGACGGGGCCTGTAATACCTGCGAGTTCTTCTTCGAACTTAGCTGCTTCGGTTTCTAATTTCTTATCAGTTATTCGGGTAAGTGATCCGTGGCTAATAAGTACATTTTTACCCCGAAGTTTGTCGTGATCGGGGACAATGACAAGATCAAAGTTTGCGTTGTTCGTGTTGGGTGTTTGAATATGAACCGTGAAGGTTTTCCCCGCGCTCGCGCGTTTTATGGCCAAGCTCATGGGGATGGCTTGCCGCCCACACGTAATAAGAAGGTCGGGCCACGGAGCCTCAAGACTATCACCGGTTTCCTGCAAATGTTGAAGAGGATTGATCCAAAATGCAGGCGGAAGCCACTTCCACGGTTTTTTGGTTTTGATCCGTTTGATGATGGGCGTAATTCCCATGGCTTCGGCAAGTCCAATGCATTGGTTTTCCATGCCTGCGCTTCCGTCTGTAACAACCCAGCAGTTTTTATTTTCGGCATGTGCATCAGGGCGCATAAATCAAAGTCTCACTTCATAAGTGTTATTCTTTGGCACTATTCAGTCTCTAATGACGAGGTCAAGTCTTTTAATTCCACCCTATGATGATAGTAGGCCTTGGAGTCTGAGGAGCGTTGTAATATTGTTGCGTGGAACAGACTGGTGGAGGAATGTATGCAACGAGTAAAACTCGATGATATTGATCGGCGAATTTTGCACGATCTTCAAGAAAATGGGCGAATAACCAACGTTGAGCTAGCTAAAAATGCTGGTATTTCGGCGCCGCCATGCCTTCGTCGCGTTCGCGCGCTGGAGGAATCTGGCTACATTGAGGGGTATCACGCGCAACTTCATTCCGAAAGTTTGGGCTTTGGCGTAACAGTATTTGCGCTAGTTGGTCTTCAAAGTCAGGCGGAATCCGATTTAAATGCTTTTGAAGAAAAAGTTCAGAGTTGGCCACTGGTTCGTGAATGTTTCATGTTAGCGGGAGAAAATGACTTTATTTTGAAAGTCGTGGCGAAAGACTGGGAAGCCTATCAACAATTCCTCACAAACGAGCTCACGTCAGCGCCAAATGTAGAGCATGTGAAGAGTTCATTGGGAATTCGGGTTTCGAAATTCCTTCCGGGTGTTCCGGTTGATCTTGAAAATTCTGGATCGGGCACTGGCCGGTAATTGTTTAAGTCGTAAAATTAGTGTGATTAAGCCGCGCAAGGGACGTTCTAATGGCAATATATGAAACAGGGTTATCGGCTAATCAAGCGAACTACGCTCCCTTGACGCCGCTTGATTTTCTGGAACGCTCTGCTGCGGTTTATCCAAATCATACCGCTATGATCCATGGGGACTGGTCCTACACTTACTCAGAGTTTTATGATCGATGCCGACAACTTGCCAGCGCTATTTCTTCGCGCGGGATTGGTAAAGGTGACACGGTATCCATAATGGCGCCAAATGTTCCTGCGCTTTTGGAGGGCCACTTTGGTGTACCCATGTGCGGCGCTGTCCTTAATGCCTTAAATACCCGGTTAGATGCGGAGACCATTGCTTTTATCCTTGATCATGGTGAATGCAAATTACTGATCACTGACCGTGAATACTCTGGGATTATCAAGCGAGCGCTGGAAATTGCAACGGTAACTCCCATCGTCATCGATATTGATGATCCCATGGCCGATGGCGGCGACCTTATTGGCGAAATGACCTATGATGCATTGTTGAAAACAGGGGATGCCAAATTCAAATGGTCTGGCCCTGATGATGAATGGCAAGCCATCTCGCTGAACTATACATCCGGAACAACGGGTGATCCTAAAGGTGTTGTTTATCACCACCGGGGTGCATATTTAGCGGCAACTGGTAACACCATGTCATGGAATATGCAAAAACACCCGACCTACCTTTGGACGCTTCCTATGTTTCATTGTAACGGTTGGTGCTTCCCGTGGACTATTACAGCCGTTGGCGGAACCCATGTGTGTCTTCGAAAAGTAGAGGCGGACCCTATTTATGATGCCATGCAGAAATATGGCATCGATCACATGTGCGGCGCCCCCATAGTGCTGTCGATGCTAATCAATACAAGTGATGAGAACAAAGCCAAAGCCTCCAAGGGCATAAAAGTGATGGTGGCGGCAGCACCGCCGCCGGCACCTGTCTTGGCGGAAATGGATGTCATGGGATTTGAAGTTACTCATGTATACGGTCTAACCGAATGCTACGGCCCATCCGTTTTCTGTGATTGGGATACGGATTGGGATGAAAAAAGCGTGGAAGATCGCGCTGCTTTGAAAGCCCGCCAAGGTGTTCGCTATCACGCTCTTAGCGGGTTAGATGTTGTCGATCCTGAAACCATGGAGCCTGTTCCTCAAGATGGAAATACCATGGGTGAAGTCATGATGCGTGGAAACCTGGTTATGAAGGGGTATTTGAAAAACCCGACAACGACTGAAGCTGCTCTAAAAGATGGATGGTTTCATACGGGTGATCTAGGTGTCCTTCATGAAGATGGATATCTGGAACTTCGAGACCGATCCAAGGATATTATTATTTCAGGCGGCGAGAATATTTCCACTATTGAAGTGGAGGGAGTTCTCTTCAAACATCCGGCCGTGATGGATGTGGCCGTTGTCGCACGTCCAGATGATAAATGGGGCGAGACACCTTGTGCTTTTGTGATGCTGCGAGACGGACATTCTGCTTCTGACAAGGAACTGATCGCATTTTGCCGTGAAAATATGGCTCATTTTAAATGTCCAAAGACCGTTATTTTTGATGATTTGCCGAAAACATCTACGGGAAAAGTCCAAAAATTTGTGCTGAGAGAACGCGCAAAAAATCTGTAATTGATACAGATCCCGTCCATTATGGCTTTATTAACCAAATATGATCCATCCTTTCAGCTGGAAACAAATTCCAGCTAAGGGTAAATTATGACGCACTATTTGGTTACAGAAGAAAATCCTGAAGGACAGAAGCTTGAAGATGCTTTGGTAATGATCCGCTCCGATATCATTAATCGGTGTACGAAAATTACTGACGACACCAGAGCCGAGGCTCAAGCGGTCTTATCTAACAATATGAGAATACTCAACCTACTTACAGATGCCGTGGATTTGGCGCTGGATAGCACGCGAGTTCTTGATAAGGCATTTGGCCCAAGCCAGGCAGGAAAAGGCGGGCCACCACGTATTGGAAACTAAACGTGGTGACCTGAATATTACAAGAAAGATGTCAGCGCAGATCTGACATCTTGCGCTTTTTCGATCATTTGCATATGTCCGCAATTTTCAAGCATTACAGTTTTTGAATCCGGGATCGCTTGAATTAGTTTTTGAGCGGCTCTTGGCATCGTCATCATATCTTTGCTCCCCAAAATAAAGAGTGTTGGGCAGGATATGTTTTCCGCAGCATCGAAACCGCCTGTGTATCCGCTGCAGATCGACAGCCCTTGATACAGACTGTTATCTCCGGAATTCTCAACAGTCCGAAGGGCATTTCCAATCATCCAAAGGCCGGGCACTTCCGAAGCACCAATGTGTGATGGGCGGGCGTGGGACCAATCGATCATCATTTGATAGGCCGCAGGATCATTATCTTTTGCCTTGTTTAGGAAATCTTCGCCAACCATCATGGGGTATGCAACACCGATCATGGCCAGTTTGGTAACGCGTTCTGGATAACGTCCTGCCACTGACAATGCGGTTAAAGAGCCCATGCTGTGGCCAACGAGTGCGGCAGATTGAATGCCATTTGCGTCCATAAATGCAATCACCCAATCAGCCATGTCATCTATGCTTGCGGGGATGTCTCCGCCGCTTTTCCCGTGACCCGGTAGATCAAGAGCAAATACGTTAAAGCCGTGATGCGCAAAGTACCGGCTTTGAAGAACCCATGCTGTATGGTCCATGGCAGCACCGTGCAAAAATAAAATGCTCGGTTTTCTCTGATCAAACTCTTGGCCGCCAGTGGCTGCAAATAAAGGCGTATTTTTTACGTCGATAATCATTATTCTTCCCTCTTTACGCAGCTTTTTCTTTGTCAGCGACTTTACCTGCGGCTCGAAGGCCGAGTTTTAAGTCTTTAATCAAGTCATCGGCGTCTTCAATACCCACAGACAATCTAATCATGCCTTCGGAAATTCCTGCATTTTTCAAGGCTTCGGCATCCATTTGCTGATGAGTGGTTGAAGCTGGATGAATAACCAGGCTTTTAGCATCGCCAACATTCGCCAGATGTGAGAATACTTGCAATTGCCCGATAAAGGCTTTGCCGGCAGGGCGTCCGCCTTTTACTGTAAAGCTGAAGATAGAACCGCAGCCTTTAGGAAGAAGTTTTTTCGCGAGTTCATGGTCTGGATGTTCTTCCAGTTCAGGATAGGAGACAGCCTCTACTGCATCGTGATCTTTCAAAAATGCAATGATTTTCCGAGCATTTTGAACATGTTTTTCCATTCTAATGGATAAGGTTTCGACACCTTGCAGGATCTGAAAGGAATTTGTCGGGCTAATGCAGGCGCCAAAATCCCGAATTCCTTCGGTTCTTGCGCGCATTAAGAAAGCAAGCGGGCCAAATTCTTCTTCATATTTGATCCCATGGTAGCCTTCGTAGGGTTCAGTCAATGTTGGGAATTTACCACTTTTCACCCAATCAAACTTACCGCCATCGATTAGGGCACCGCCCATTGCGATGCCATGTCCGCCTAAAAACTTAGTCGCTGAATGCATCACAAGATCAGCGCCGTGGTCAAGTGGGCGACAGAGATAAGGCGTTGCAAAGGTGTTGTCGATGAGCAGAGGAATACCTGCGTCATGGGCAACCTTCGACACTTTTTCGATATCAGTAACCTCAAGACCTGGATTACCCAAAGTCTCTGAGATAACCAAGCGCGTGTCGTCGGTGATTGCCGCTTTAAAAGCGTCGACATCTTGTGGGTTTACAAATGTTGTCTTAATGCCAAACCGCGGCATGGTGTGTTTTAGAAAGTTATATGTTCCGCCGTATACAGATTGGGAACAGACAATATGGGCGCCAGCGCTCATGAGCGTGACAATCGCAAGATGCATAGCAGCATGACCCGATGCCGTGCAAAGTCCGCCAATACCACCTTCAAGACTAGCCAGACGTTCTTCTAAAACGGCCGTTGTCGGGTTTGAAAGGCGTGTGTAAATATGGCCAGTTGTCTCTAAGTTAAACAAAGATGCTGCGTGATCGGCATCTTTGAAGACATAAGATGTAGTCTGGTAAATCGGAACAGCGCGGGCGCCGGTTACGGGATCAGGATGCTGCCCTGCATGAAGGCTGAGTGTATCGAATTTTAGGAAATTGGGATCTGCCATTTGCATGCTCCGTTAATGACTTAAATAGCGTTTTGGGAAAGCTATACCGGGAGAGGAGTAAGGTCCAGATTAATCGCTATACAAAATCGACGGGGATGAATTTGCCAATTAATAGACAACGCACAGGAGCGTGAAATTGACTGAGAATTAAGAGAGGGGGCTGCCTTTGCAGGCGCCCCCTTCAATATTATTTTTTACCTCAACCTGTCAAACTTGACCTGCTGCGAGAGATAAAACGCTGTTTCCGCAGAAGAGTCAACCCTGAGTGTTACGAAACGTAATAATTTTAGGGAAAATAGTTAGGAAAAAAAAGAGCCGCCAGAAGGCGGCTCAAGTCAACAGGGAGGCGTCAAACAGGTTGGAAGAGATCCAACCAGCAACCCGACGCGGGCTGCTAAGTAAGTAATATATGCTCATATTATTAAATTATAATTAACGAATACACGGTTTTTCACAAAAATACCAAGTTATTGTCAATTGTTTTTACTAATTCTGTAGTCAATTAGTGTTATGGATCCATATTTTGGCGATATTCAGCTTTTGAATATACTTTGTGCCGCGTTTTGTGCTTGGCGTTTCTTTTTAATGATCCTATGGACCTTTTCAACTTCGGCTCCCAGATCAGTAATATAGTCTTCTAATTCATTCACTGACATAACGGCGAAATTTGAAGGGTTGCCACCAAGAATGGGTTTTTCGTCCTCTTCGCTTGTCATTTTTTCAATCCTTCATATGCTAGGCAATAGATCTTGTTGCTGACGGGACAGTCGGGCGCCTGTTTCATGTCAATCTAACACTGGCAGCAGAGATAATATAAAAGAAAAATAATCTGGAGAGAATAATGACTTTGCCCTCTAAAATGACAGCAATTGAGATTAGAGAATTTGGCGGACCGGAAAACCTTGTGCCGACAAGCCGTCCTGTACCGAGCCCGTCAACAGACGAAGTCCTTATTCAAGTGAGTGCGGCAGGCGTAAATCGTCCTGATGTGTTGCAGCGCATGGGTGGGTATTCACCGCCTCCAGGTGCCTCTGATCTTCCGGGACTTGAAGTTGCCGGAACAATCGTCGCTGTTGGCGGCGGTGTTTCAAGATTTAAAGTGGGAGACGCTGTTTGCGCGCTTGTAGCTGGGGGCGGATACGCTGAATATTGTGTGGCCCCTGCAGTGCAGTGTCTGGCCGTGCCTGATGGCTACGATATGATTAAAGCTGCAGCCGTTCCTGAGACTTATTTTACAGTTTGGACAAATGTGTTCGATCGTGGTCGCTTGAAAGGCGGGGAAACTTTCCTTGTTCACGGCGGGGCAAGTGGTATCGGTACAACAGCCATTCAGCTTGCAAAAGCATTTGGCGCCCGTGTTTTTGCCACAGCATCCACTGACGAAAAATGCCGCGAAATTGAAGCCTTAGGCGCCGAACGCGGTATAAACTACAAAACAGAAGATTACGTGGAAGTTGTCAAAAGCCTGACAGATGGAAACGGTGTTGATCTCATTTTGGACATGGTTGGCGGCGATTATATTCAACGGAACATATCCGCATTGGCTATGGAAGGTCGCCTTGTTTACATCGCATTTCTCGGGGGAGCGAAAGCTGAGGTGAATTTTGCACCTGTCATGCTGAAACGCTTGACGATTACTGGATCAACTTTGCGTCCTCAATCGGTTCAAGCTAAATCTGAAATTGGGATGAAACTGGAAGAAAAAGTTTGGCCACTGCTAAATGCAGGCACAGTGAAACCAATCATAGACAGTGTATTCGATCTGAAGGATGCTCGCAAAGCACATGAGAGAATTGACGATTCATCCCACATCGGAAAGATCGTTCTCAAGGTGTGAAAGATATGCGCCTTAGAAAGTGCTTTACTGCCTAGACTTTGCTTGTAATTTCAGCCATATATGCTGTTAAGAAGTTATTGGACTGTTGGAAATACGACGGTCAATTAAGGAGAAAATATGTCGACGCCATTGATGCCAAAAGCGACCGCGGTCTGGCTTATTGATAATACGACCTTGTCATTTGTACAGGTTGCAGCTTTTTGTGGCCTTCATTCCCTTGAAATCCAAGGAATTGCAGATGGTGAAGTAGCGGTT
>Ga0209826_1000165_pt1 | contig 45019 bp, 25 predicted proteins | sample GOMGulsemesocosm_5_FD_184637 | JGI IMG/M metagenome (GOLD analysis project Ga0209826, IMG submission 184637) | Methane-oxidizing microbial communities from mesocosms in the Gulf of Mexico - GOM15C Gulf of Mexico (SPAdes) (version 2) | ecosystem: Environmental > Aquatic > Marine > Cold seeps...
TACCATATGTAGCAGAAACCCATGCCATTAAGCCAAATACACCTATAGGAGCATACGAAATGATGATATGTGTCATTTTAAACATAGCTTCAGAGAATCCACTAAAAAAGTCTGCAACAGGTTTTGCTTTTTCACCTGCAAGGTTAATAGATACACCTAACATAATCGCAAAAAATATGATTTGAAGAACATTCCCATTTGTTAAACTGGCCATTGGATTTTTTGTAACAATATTTAAGAAAGTATCAATTAAAGCTGGCGCTTCTTTTGATGTCATGGATTTTGCACCCTCTAAAGAAATACCTGCACCTGGTTCAAAAATAATTCCAAAAGTTAAACCAATTGTAATTGCAACTGCCGTTGTTAATAAATAGATAATGAACGTTTTAATTCCGATACGTCTCATCTTTTTCAAATCTTCCATTGCAACGATTCCAGAAACTAATGTAACAAAAATCAATGGCACAATTAACATTTTGATCAAATTGATAAATAACGTACCAATTGGTTTTAATGCTGCTGCTTGTGGTCCAACAATTAGCCCTACTGCTAATCCTAGAACGAGTCCAATAAATATCTTCTGCCATAATGGCATTTTTTGTTTTGTCATGGTTGACATGCTTTTCTCCTTTTAAATGAAGTCTAAATTCAAAGTATCTCAACTAAAAATTGACCTGAAGTATTTTATGAATTCAAAATGTTTTAAAAGTGTCTTTTTGATTAAAAAGAGAGGTTTTACTTACATAAAGAAAAGACTATGGGTCCAAAGACTAAATAAGGCTAGATATTATCGAGTTAAAAAGAATTAATTTTTTATCTGATATGAGTAGAAAAATAGAAAAGTGCATAACTGGAATAATGATTAACTTTGATTTTTACTAATCGTGCAAGATACAAAAAAAAATGAGAATATGAGTCAGTTAGTGAGAATAACTCAGTAAGAGTATATTATGAAGGTACAATGAAATTGCATCAAAATACTTCTATGTATAGAACATATTCAATTTATAATATCTTACAGTACTCCACGGTTTTTGGTATCTTGCCACTAAATGAAAGGAATATAAAAAATAACTTATATTAAGAAATAGAAAACTATAATCTCCTATTAATAAATAGCCAGATCAACCTATTTCATACTTCGAGAGTAGACAAGTGGGAAATACAACTGCACGAGTTCGAGAACCAGATGAAATACGAAACTTTATTGCTGATAAATCTATTAATGTATTACTAGATTTACTCTTCTCAATCATATTTGTAGTGGAGATGTTTATTTACAGTGTCAAACTTACTTTTATAGTTATTGGAATAGTGACCTTAATTGGACTCATTTATCCAATATTTACTCCATATCTCTTTTACAGTGAAGGCTGGACGAACCATTGGCCTGGTAGGTCGTAGTGGAAGTTGAAAAAGTACTATCACCAAACTGGTACAAAGACTTTATGTGGTTAATTCTGGAATGATATACATGGATGACGTTGATTCACGTCATCTTAATCCCAAATGCCTAAGAGGTCATATTGGAGTAGTACTTCAAGAAAACTTTTTATTCTCTGGAAGTTTCAAAGATAATATTGCCTATCTAAACCCAGTGCTTCTGTGGATGAAATCATTTACGCTGCAACCATGGCTGGAGCCCATGAGTTTATCAGTGAATTCTCAGAGAGCTATGATACAGCTGTTGGGGAGAGAGGTTCAGTACTCTCTGGAGGTCAGAGACAAAGAGTTGCCATTGCAAGAGCGCTTATTACCAATCCCCGATTACTTATCTTTGACGAAGCCACTTCAGCTTTAGATTATGGGAGTGAGAAAATCATTCAAGATAATATGGAAACCATTAAACACGATAGAACTATGTTAATCATTGCACACAGGTTATCAACTGTGCGAGATTGTGATGTGATTTATGCCCTGGATAAAGGTGAAATCTTAGAGTTTGGTTCCCATGATGAACTCATGGAACAAGAAGGGTATTACCATAGTTTGGTTACCCAACAGGACAGATAAATAAAAAAATTACTTTTAAAAACAAAAGAAACCATCACCACAGGTATTCCCAATATGATTGTAAAAATAGCTCTAAAGACCAAACAATACTTGGGCTCAAAAATGTCTTCTAACAAATATCTTTTACAAGACAAACATTCTTTTAAACCTTTACTCATTGAAATAGAAGATAGACCAGCAAGTCCTGCTGGCACTTTATTCTTTGGGCAGTTATTGGGGTGCTTTTTATTTCTATTGTTTGGTTAAGTATATCTGAAATTGATGTAGTGGTAACTGCCAGGAGTAAGCTGGTCCCAAGTGGAGATATTAAAACCGTCCAGTCTACGTACAATTGAAATATTGTATAAATCTTGGTGAAAAAAGGGGATATCTTAATCAAAACAGATACCAATATCTTAGATACCCAAATGGAAGCAAAAGAAGAAGTGATCAAAGAGTTGGATGTAAAAATGTTACGTCCAAATTGAGAATGATGACTTTAACTATAACAACTCGATGAGTGCCCAATACTATCAACATGAAAAAGACATCTATAACAATGAACAAAATTCTTATAATCAACCGCTGTCCATGTTAGAAGAAAAAATTAGTGATGTCTCTCAAAAAAATGGATATTGCCAAATTGGAAAAGCAAAACAAGCAAACTAACCAACTTAGACGAAGAAAAAATCAAACAAGCTCATTATAAAAAAGTCATTGATATTATTCCTCGAATGCAATATACCCATGTACAGTATAAAGTTTTTTTTAAAAAATGAAATCAGAACCTATGATAATAGATTATTGGGATTGAACAATAATCTTCAAGAATTATCCAAACAAAAACAACTCGTTAAGTTTACCAATAATTCAAAATATTATAAAGAGTTAAGCGAAACAGATTAAGCCAAAAATAAACTCATAGCTGAAGTGCAAACACTGCTTTTACAAAAAGATAAATATAACATCGTCTATCCTGCGGATGGCTATATCTTAAAGTTGGATATGAGGACTAATGATGGAGTTGTCACTCCTGCGCAAAAAACTCATGACCCTTGTTCCCAATACAATTAAACTTCGAGCCAAGGTAGATGTCCGGACTCGAGTTTAATTCTCTTTTATTTCTAATAAAACACACTCAAACCTCTACTGTATCGATATTGTACTAAAAATCTATGTTATGATATCTAATCAGAAAAAAGCTTATTTTATCAAAGATGATGACTAATAGGTGACTGAAAATGAAAGGATATTTGATGGGATATATTAATTCAAAAAGATATGATGGAGTTCAATTATATCTTAAAAAAAATAAAGATATTTCCTACTATATAAGATATAAAAATGAATATGATAAATTAGTTAGAATAAAAATTGGTGACAAATCTAAAGGTATTACAGAACCATTTTGTAAACTAAAAAGAGATGGAGTACTAAATAAAATTTGTTTAGGTGAAGATGTACCATTAAAACAAAAAAAGCAAAGAGTGATTATTATTGATTTATCTAAATTATACTTTGATGACGAAGATTTAAATATTACTCAAAATAAAAGACAAAAAACAAAATATGACCATCATTTAAAAGAGCTTTTTGGTGATATGAATATAAAGTCTCTAACTAGAAAAGAGGGTCATATTATTGGAGTTCAACATATAATATAAAAGCTAGTTCAGAGAGGTCTGTAATGGTTGGGCATGATATGTCAATTAAAAATCCAATGTGGGATAGAAGTTTAATTGTTGGACAGAATACTAATGTTAGATGTGTTAGAAAGGAAAAGAATAACTCATAATTTATTTTTTGTATAAAAAATCGATTTATGTTTGTTTTAATAATTACAATAGTAATATCTAGAATATAAATATTATTTTTATAAATTAAACCATATTTCTAAAAACAACTACTAGAGAGGGTAAAAATGGAAAAATCTTTGAAAGACAGACTTCCCGAATCACTACTAAAAATAGGCCTTGTAATAGTTATGTTTGCTGTTGTTTGTTTCCCTATTACATTTTTTGTAGAAATATTTGTACAAAAGAAGACTTTCTTTGAAATTTATATGATTATATTTTCTATAGCAATGGTATTCTTATCAATACGTGCATATTTTGAAGATACCATCGACAAATTTTTGTATGAGGATTAATTTTTACTTTTTGAAGAAAAACGTAAAATAAACTAGTGGTTGTTATTTCATTGTAAGACATAATGTTTTGCCAAAATAATTAGAATATTGGTCTTGTTTTAGGTGGTTGTATAGGAATATTAGAGTATGAAAGATATATCAAATATATTAGTACATATAGAAAAAATATATTTTTATTGTTTAGAACTTCTTCAGATTTTTTGGCAAAACTATAATGAACTTATTCTTCTTATCTTATTTTTTATAGGATTTTGCACAGTACTTTTTGTTACTGGAAAATTATTACTTCATTACATCTTTTTTTATGAAAATGATAAATTGTTTTATACTATAAAATCCTATGATTTTAGTAAAAATATTACTTTCATTTTGAAAATAATTATTGTTTTATTATATTCCTTAATACTATATTCCTTAATAACAACCATACTTTCTCTTTTATTTTATTTCAAGTATAAAATAAATATATTTGATTTTCTAGTTATTGCTTGGCATAAGGTATATATCTTTTTTGCTAATTCAATAGATTATACTTATGAATATATAGACTCATATATTATCATTGTTTTCATTACCTTTATGGTAATAATATTGTGCTTGTCCTTATTTAACACGGGAGCATTATTTGTATTAACCTATTTCAAACTTAAGTATGTAAAATCAACATTAAGAGGATTACTCTATACAGGAATAATTATTATTTCTTATGAGTATTATAGTAGGTCAGAAATACGTAAAAATACTTATATAAAGATACTTGAGAAAACTATAATTAGCTCAAAGAACTTTTATACAAAAAATATAAATGAATTTTTTGAAAACGTTTCAGATTCTGAAAATAAAGAAACAAAAGTCAAATTAAAAAAAATGAGATTAAATAAATAGTTTTGTTAGGGCTTGAGTTATTGCTTACTGCGAAAGCTTACGAAATATAATGTAGTAAGTCGCGGATAAGCCAACAAACGGCAGTGGATTAGGTGTCCACAGAAGCCAATAGCGTTCTAGTTACTTAAAATACAAATAATCTTTAATTCATATGAGAAAGTATAAAGAAAGATTAAAACTACTTTATCCTAGTTATACGGAAGAACAACTAGAAGAAATATTTGAAATAAGAGTGAAGTTTTGGAGTCAAATAGTTGAAATGAATTTGTAAATATTGATTTACAAATAAAAGACTTAAAAAAGAGGTAGGAAAAACTTTTGGATTTAAAACTTGATGAAAAATAAGTGATGAGATCTATTTAGAAAAAAATAATAAAATTGAAAATGGAATAAAAGAGTTTTTAGAACAAAAAGAATCAATAAAAAATGATGATTTTGAAGAAAAGACCCAAGTGATGTTAGAACTAGCATGAAGCCTGTATAAAAGCTATTTATTGGCAAATGAAGAGTGAAAGTCATATATTATTAAAAACTTGATGTTAGAATTTTTTGTAAACATCAAAAAAGAGCTTCAAATAGAGGAAAGTTATCTATTTAAAAGCTCTAAAATGTTGAATATCTCTTTTGGTACTCCCAAGGGTTCGATATTAGAACTTTTAAAGAGTATTTGTCAAGAATAAACTTGGCAACTCTCAAGGTCTTATAATCTCAAAAGACATCATCGAAGACTTACATTTAAGTACGAGTGGACGCCGTAAATATTACAATTGAAAACAATAAAGTCGTAATAGAGCCAATCAGAAATGAGAAACCAAAATATAACCTAAATGAGCTTGTATCAAAAAGTCAGTTATTTATAAAAGAAAAGAAGAGTTCAAGGACACCTTAGGTGAAGAAGAATGGTAAAAGATTATATTCCTAATAAAACTGATTTGTTAATCCTTACTTTGATCTATAAGGAGGACAAAGACCAGCTTTAATCGTAAGTAATAAAGTATTACGACTGAGAAAATAAACTCAATAGACTATAAAGTAAGAAAATCAAGTTTTACATATAACAGAAAGTATAATATTTTAATTTGACTGAGACCGTAAAAGTTACCAAACCAATTGGGAATTGAATTATAATAAAGGCTAGCGTGATTAAGTGATATAAGTTGACCCTGTTTACTAACTGAAATTGGTGAGCCTGGACTCTACTATTATTTTAAATAAAAGTTGCGAAGAACATATTTCTTCTTTGGTTGCTTGTTGACGACAATTAAACATAATTTGAATCTACTGAAGATATGAAGAAGATTTTAAATAATAATGGTCAAGAATTAGAAAGTTCATTGTCTGCAATAAGTTACTATAGTTATCTGCCTATTAACATAAAGACGTTGTATTATTAGGTGTATTTCTAATTCTTATTCCTTCTGAAAGTAAAACACCCAGTCATTAATTAGATGGCATACTGTAATGGCTTGAGCATCAATGAAATATTTGCTATAATGCAATACTCAAAAAAAGGTTTGGATTAATGGATATAGATGGAAGGGAAATAGAATATACTAAAATAAGAAATAAAATCTATTTTTTATTACTTGTAATAATTATGTTATTTCTGGGTGCACTAGTTGCTAAAGAAAGCTGTATTGATTGTGAAGTTTCAACACTCGATGTATATTATAAAGTGCAACTTAGCTCGATTACTATTCATTCTGTAATTTATATTGGAATTGCAATGTTAATATCGATTGCGAGTTATAAATTTAAAGATTATGATATCCTTTATAGTGGGGAAAATAATTATTAATTTAGAAATTAATACTTTCAAAAGTACTCAAAGACTTAGTTCTGATAAAATTACAATATTACTGATGTTTGCACATAGTAGACTTACTGGAAAAAGTGTTGCTAATGAGAGTTATGGTGCAAAATATGTTTTCTCAAAAGATGTCTCGGAACCACTTCAAATAAAAGTTAATAAGATTATTTCAACTCTTGAGCGACACAACAATACAACTGAATACTTAAATACTTTGAAAGATGGTGTGAAAGCATCTATGCTAACGTATTACTACAATGAATGTTTAAAAGTAATGAATAATAAGCTTCAAAAAGGCAGTAAGGTTATTGATGCCTTAATTGGATTTAGTATAATTTCATTTTTGATTGAATATAACTGGAAAGTATCACAATTAAATGGGCATAATTCAAGCTTATTAGATTTAGTTTTAAAAGAAATAGATTTTGACTTTACCGAAGTGATATCCATGTTTGAGATGTCTCTAAATTGTGATGAAGGACTAGTCACTAAAATGCAGAGAATTACCTCAGAAGTTGTAGATAAGGTCAGAAAAGCAAATTATATAGCTTTTATGAAGCAAAAAAGAAAACAAAGTAAAAGAAAACGATAATGCTAAACCAATACTTTTTGTATGAGATTTGTTTATGGAAAAAATGAAAATTAACAGAGCCACAACATAGAAAAGCTACTTATTTTGACTTTACTACAGGTACAATAGCTACAGGTTTAAAAAGCAGTAAATATGCTCAGTTCAAAAATTCAAATAAAATTCTTAGTAACTTCTTAGACCCTTATGAATTTTTAAGAATAAAAAATATTTTTCACTTAGTAAACTATTTAAGGCATTACTTACAAAGCCCTTACAAAAATAGAAAACTTACCATTCAAGTTATGCACCCCGTTGGGCAACAAAAAATAAATCATAAAAAATAAATTATTATTTCCATTTGTAAAAAATTCCGGAATTCAAAGATATACTAAAAGTGGCTGTTTTTAGACAAGATAAATTGAATAAATTTAGTAAAGAGTTTAACCAAGACTAGTTTAATATTTTTCATCCTAATGCTTCTAAAGAAAGAAAAAGAGCATTTAATTTGAAGAAAATGAATTTCTTGAAGAAAAAGTGTGGGTATTTTGAAAACAAAACTAAAAATTAAATAAAAAATTTGAAGAAATTAGAAAACTTGTAAAAAATAGAGTATCAGAGTAAGAAAGAAATGACTAAAACTAATTAACGAAAGAATTAATATTTCCTATGATCTCTGTATATATGGTGAATTAAGAAAGCTAATAGGTACAATAAATTTTAAATGTGAAATAAAAAATGTGCGACCATACATCTATGTAAATCTTTTAGAAAGTTAATTGTGTTAAAATATAAACAATATAATACAATTTAAATTTAAGGAAAGAAATTATGATTGATGGAAAATTTCTAGAAATGGTATTATGTAAAAATGATTGGTCCTATACTGAACGTGAATGGGTATTTGATAAAGTAATCAAAAATAAAAATAGTAGTAAGGATATGAAATGATAAACACTATTGGAAAAGGGTTATTTTATCTAGGAACAATGCTTTTTATTGTTTGTTCTCTCTTAACTTTTAAATATGGTGCAGATGCAGCACTATTTTTAATTACTATTGGTGTAATGATTTTAGGATTAGGCATTTCATTTTTTTCTAGAGAAAATAGTTTTGAAGGAAAAAGCACTCAACCTCCTTCCTCTGAAGAGTTAAATGAACTTATTATATCTTTGAAAAAAGAATTTGATGATGGCGGAGGGATACTTTATATGAATAAAATTCTTGGTAAAAAATTCGATTGGGAACTATCACTTTGGGGTAATGACTGGGTTTTTCATAAAGATGATGATTATCACTATCTTTGGGATGTATCGAAATATACATATAACATAACAGATGATATTCAACAGCATAGTAGATACAATTGAACAGCAAACACAACAAAATACAATGGTATCAGAAAAACTCACATATTCGAGCTTGAAATAGATAAAGAAATTAATGATAAAAGTCCCTATTATATGAGTATCTATTTCTAAATCCCCATTATAGGTAGTGTTTAGCTTTTCTTCTTCTCCTTGTCATAGTAACACTATGCAATTTATCTATAAGACTTTTTTTATAAAGGATTAAACTTTGAGTATGATTCTTTACTTATCTTAGTTGTTATTTGAGGATATAATTGTTTATAGATAACTATTAATCAACTTATCTTAAAAGTGAACATTAGTATTGAATTGACAGAAAAATTAAATTTGTAAAATAGGTATATTTTAATAAATGATACCAATGTTCAATATTGTTCATTACCCCATTTCTCTCTAACGGTCTTTATTGGTTAGATAGAGAAGAATAATTTTTAAATGAAGTTAATTATAAACCTACCAAATATCTTCCCCCCCCTTTTTTATTATTATTATATTAAATTTAACTATAGATCTTATAAACTAAGCAAAAATACAAGTAGAAATTATGACTAAAGACACTAATATTAATTTATAGTCATAATATCTTTTCTTTAGCTGAATTTTTTTTGTTTACTTTATAATTAGGTGTCCAAAAGGATAAATAATGAATAAAATATTACTAATAAGTTTTTTACTATATTTGTGTACCTTGACTACACTTTTTTCATCAAACCTAAATAATGTTAAACTATTAATGTTAGATACTATCAATAACCAGCCCTATTCAACTGTAAGAAAAAAGATAATTGAAGAACTCGATCGGTTAGGATATTCTGAAGGGAAAAATTTAACAATCAAGTATTATTCTCTTGATAACTATGTAGGTAAGGGTATAAATATTTGGAAGCATTTAGAAAAAAGCAAGAATCATGATGTAGTTTTTCTAAATGGAACAACTGCGACAAAAGCATTTTTGGAGATAGCAAAAAAAAATTCAAATAAATTTGTTTTTGCAAATGTTACGGACCCAATTGCTTTGAAAGCAATTGATGACTTTATAACAAAGCCCACTAAAAATATGACTGGAATAAGTTATTCTCTTCCTCTTGAAGATAGACTAAGATTTGTTAGAAAATTAATTCCGCATGTTCGTAAAATTGGTTTGATTTATAGTGATCAATTGTCGTCAAGTTATTATAATAAGAAATTAAAAAAAATTTTGTTGAAAGAAGAATTTAGAGAAATTAAAGTAATCTTTAGAAAAGTGCCTTTTGTACAAGGAAAAAATGGGCATAAAAGAATGTCACTTTTGGCCAAAAGACATATATTGGAACTCTCACCTATTGTAGATGTATTTTTAAGTCCACATGATAATATGGGTGGTACAGAAGAATTTTCGCAAGTAATGTATAAATATTCAACTAAACCCTTGATTGGAGTAGCTCGAAATGATGTCTTAGAGGGTTGGGGGGCTACGGCATCTATTTTCCCACTACTTGAAAAAACAGGAGCTATGGCGGCTCAAATAATTTTTAAATTATTTAATGGAGCCCAGGTTAAAGATATTATTCCTCTAAGACCTGTCGAGGGTATAGGTCTTGATTTAAAGAAAATAAAAGAATTTGGGATCGACGTACCAATAGAAATTCTAGAAAAATCTGAAAAATATTAATTAAAAAAAGGAGTATTAAATGTTAAAACTACTAGCTAAAATTTGTATCATTGTGGCACTTGGAGTAAATATTACGTTCGCAGTATCTTTGGAGGAAGTCAAACTTTTTGTTGAAGAAGGTGCAAAATTATGTAAAGATCAAGGTACCAAAGTCTGTTTTACAGAATTTAATAATAAAAAAGGAGCTTTTCATAAGGGTGAATTGTATATGTTCGCCTTTGACTTCAAAGGAATAACGCAAGCTCATGGCGCCAACCCCTCTGTAACAGGCCGAAGTTTAATGAAAGTTAAAAGTACAGATGGTGTTATGGTGATACAAGAGCTACTTAAAGTTGCTAAAGAAAAAGGTTCTGGATGGGTAGATTATAAGTGGTCACACCCACAAACAAAAAAGCCTACACCTAAAAGTTCTTATGTTATGAGAATTGATGGAAATTATTTTATAGGTGCAGGAGTATATAAATAATAACTTAAATACAGTAAAACTTCTCAGATTAATAGATTAAAATATAATTTGTTAACACAGAATTCCAAGCTTTAAAGCTTGGAATTCCAATATTCAAACGATATATACTATTTTTAGTACTGAAAGAGTATATTCTAAAAGTATAGAATGATATAAATATGTGTAAAAGTACTGATGATTGAAAAGTAAGTCGAATTATTTAATTCTTAAATCACTAACTACGAAGTTGGTTAAGTCATTAAAGTTATTGAAAACCTTTGTGTACGAAACTGCACCCTTTAAAAGGGTCACAATTGTACGTGCTTTCAATTCCGATGAGACATGATTATCTATATTAAAAGTACCATTTTCCTTTCCCCTATCTATAATTTGAGTAAGACTATTTATTTCAATCTCACAAAGAGTTTTCATCTTATCTTGCATACTTTTTGGCAGTATCTCGTATTCATTCACCAGTTTTGCAACAGGGCAAGATTCTATTTCGTCTCTATTGGCTTTATAAATAGTAAAATATTGATTGATTTTGTTGAATGCATCTATGTCATCGTTTATTATGTTATTCATTAAATTTGTAATATCTATACAAAGTGTATCAATACATGCATTTCCCAAATCTTCTTTTTTAGAAAAGTAATGATGAATATTTGCTCTAGTTACTCCCATGATTTGAGATATTTGAGCAAAACTTAAATTTGAGTATCCATAGGTTTTTATTATATTATTTGCAGTATTAATGATATCGTTTTTTCTTGATTTTCTCATATTCTCTTTTTTTAGTGAACTTTATACGAATATTAACATAAGATACATGTATATAAGTTAAATCCTTGGTATCTCTAAGACCCTATTACGATATAGTGTAGGATAGGGTCTTAAATTTAATATTTTTATAAAAAATATTTCTATTGTGTAATTAGACTAAGAACTTCAAACTGTTTTACATTTGAAAGAACACCTTTTTCCCAACCACCTTCAACTAATAGGTGAGATTTTTTTTGAAGTGCAGCTGCTACATCTCCATTAAAATGTGCATCAACTCCATTTTGATCAGCAAAAAAATCAAAAATACCAAACTTATTTTCATCAAATTGTAGGGCATACCAATAATGTGTATCAGGTTCTAGTTCTGAAACTAGTGATCCTCCTGATACTAAAAAATTGGCTAGATTCTTTTCTTCTCCCGATTTTGCTGTAAGAGGGATAAAGATAGCTTTTTTTATCTTTCCTGGCTGTTGTTTTGGGACTTTTGAATAAAGAACCTTTGAATTATATATGTTTGGTATGACACCTTCTTTCCATCCTCCCTTAAGTAAGCTTAATGAGTTTTCCTTTAAAGCGTTTGCTACTTGACCTGAAAAGTGTTCTTCTCTAGCATTTTCATTTGTAAATGTATCAAATATTCCAAACGTATTATCATTAAATTTTAATGCTGCCCAAAAAAGAGTATTTGGTTCATTCTTTTTTACCATTTCAGCGCCAGCAATTAAAAACTTCGAAAGTTGCCTCTCTTTACCTTCTTCAGCATTTAGGCTTATATATGTAGTTTCTCTTGTATTTGACATTTTGGTCCTTTTAATTTGTAACTTACTTGCAAGCAAGTAAGTTACTTGTGAAATAATAATATAATAAAACTTAAAATAATCTAAAGGAATTTATTGGAAAACCAGTAAGGTTACCACGTCGTGATTGAAATAATTGTAATTTTACTTTTCGAGTAATAGTTTGTACAATATTTTACTAAAACGATAGATAGTATTATCCTCTAAAAAAAGATTATTATGTATGCAATACTGCCTACTTATTAAAAGGTTAGTTTAAGTTTTATTATATTAATATTTTATCCATAACTTACTTTCATGAAAGTAAGTTATGGATAAAATATTAATATTGTGAATTCCTAAAGTATAATTTCCGACAACTTAGAAATTAAAGTAGTTAGGACATGATAGAGCTTTAATTTTAATATTAAACAATCATCCGATAGAAAATCATTATGAAGTCATTTTTGTATGGAAACATTCAGTGAAACGGAGTAATTATGAATAACTCGAAAATTGAAAAATTATCAACTTTAAGTCTACTTTATATCACGGAAGAATCAAGTACAGCATTTTTTATTGGTGAACAGTTAACCCCAAAATTTAAAACCATGAAAATGCTTAGTACTGAAGAAGAAGCCTTAACTTTCTATCATGAAAGAAAACCAGATTTCATATTAAGCGATATAAGTTCGGCAAGACTCAATGTAATAGAATTTATTACGGAAATAAGAAAAATCGATAAAAAGGTGCAAATAGCTCTTATTTACGCTTATGAGGATATATACAAATTATTACATGTTGTAGAACTTAATATTATAAAAATAATAGTAAGACCTCCTACTCTAAATGACTTAGAAATACTTTTGAAAACCTTTTCCAAAGAATATGTTGCTCCTGATACTTACTATCTACCGAAGGCTTACTATATTAATGCACTATGGATATTTGAACCAAACCATTATAGGATAAAGGGACCCTCCTATTCTTACTCCTTGACAAAAATTGAATGGACCTTTTTATCAATTCTTTTTAGACAAAATAAAATAATTACATATTACGAAATGAAAAAATATGTATGGAAAGATTTTGAATTAAATGATAATGCTATTCATACATTTATTAAAAAAATTCGTAAAAAACTTCCTCCTAAAACACTTCAAACGCTTAAAGGAGTTGGATATAAAATCACTTCATAAAAATAGGTAATAGCAATTTCAAATGTTGCTTTTTAGACAGGTTTTGGACAGATAGATGATTAATTAATCTTAATAAATATAAATTAGCCTAAAAGTCATAATTAAGTCATTTTCACGTGCAAACATTACTAGCTAATAAGAACTAGTATCCAATTATACAATTGTTGGAATAATTTGAATCTTATGCTTAGTGAAAATAGTTCTGCGAATTAAGGTACTAAAATGTTTGAAGCTATTGCCTCGTAGACTAAGTTGCTATTTTGAAAAATAATAAGAGATAAAAGTTCAAAAGTAAGAAAGCTAAAAAAAATTAAAGGTTTATCTTTTTTAATTGGAAATGGGCCAAAGCGTAAGAAATTTGCGAAATTAAATTAACAGTATCAGCAGGAGTATAACATGTCAGCAGTAGTAGAATTTGTAAATGAAGAAATTATTAAACCAGCAGGGTATTTTTTTACGGGTAACTATAAAGGAACCGAAGGAGCAGATAACCTGAAACTGGTTACTGCAAGTTTTGGATGGGGAGACGGGATTGATGCAAAAGGGGGCGATGATACGATTTGGGTTGCTGGTTTTTATGTGCAGATTAAAGATAGTACTGGTAAGTTGACTGTCCATGGAGCTGGTGGATATACAGAAATCTATAAATCGGATGTTGGTAATGTAATCTATAATGGCGCTGCAGGTGCTTTGAAAATTGAGCATAATGGGTCAACAGGGAACCTAAACTTAAATTCATTAGCTCTTTCAACTACCGCTCTTAGAAAAGGATATAGTGGAAATCTAAATGCTAGCTCATTGGCTGCACATACGAACTTTAAACTGTTTACAAAACAGGGAAACCTCACATTTACTGGAGCATCTGCATATTTAAACTTAGAGAGAAGACATAACGGACATAACAATTCTAGTGGAAATGTTGTTATTAATGGTGCGGGCGCTTGGGTCAAAGTATATAGTGATGTAGATACTGGGAACTTGACAGGTAACACTGTTAGTGGTAATGGGGTATTTAAAAGATACGGAAAAACTTCAATAGTTAACCTAAACCTTCTTGGAATCAATAATGAAGTATATCATCACTCTACTTATGGAGATACTACAGTTGTGGCTATTGGGGGGAGAAACTATATAGAGAAGAAAGGTAGAACTGTTGGCGATAATTCGCGTGGAAATCTAATAGCAACCGTTGCGGGATTACGAAATAATATTTCTCATGTGACAAGATATGGAGATACAACCGTAACTGGAGCTGCTTTTAGTTCTAAAATTACTCGAATAGGCGAAGAAGGAAATGCCACTATCATAGGATTGGGTATTGATAATGAAGTAAATATTAAAATGAAAAGAGGTCATTTGGACTTTACTGGAGTTGGAGCTTCAAATAGAATTAAGATTGAAGGTTCTGGACAAAATAGCATATCTACTTCTTCAAGTTTATCTAACAATATGGAAATTCTTTCTAATGAAACTTTTGAAGATGGATCTTCTCTTGGATGGAGTAATAAAACTGTTGATCAAAGTAATACAGAAATGGGAAATTTTTTAGGAAGATTTGGAGCAGGTGATAACCCTTCTAAAACTTATAACTTTGGACTACAAAATGCAAGTGCGACAGTAAATATATCATTTGATATGTATGAAATTGATTCTTGGGATAATGAGATTTTCCAAGTATTTATCAATGGGTCTCAGTATGTTGACGAAAGAATGAGTTTATATAGTAACACAGGAGAAGCTACTAAGGGGAATGTCTTTGGTAGCTGGGCAGATGAAAAACATCACTTTTCATTGTGGGCAAAATTGGATGATGAAGGAAAAATTGATCTATCATTTCAAACGACTTTAAATGAAAGTAAAGCTAATGAGTCCTGGGGACTTGATAATGTAAAGATTGCAGCTAAAGAGGGGTGGAATGATTATCTTGTAAATGAAACATTCACAAAGGGAAAAGTAAGTGGGTGGAATAATAATACTGTCACTCAAACTAATACAGAAGTAGGGGACTTCCTAGGAAGATTTGGAGGAACAAATGGAGAACAGGGACTTTATAAAACCTATAAGTTTGGGGTACAAAATGTGGGAAAAACTGTAATCATAGAATTTGATATGTATGAAATTGATTCTTGGGATTATGAAGAATTTAGAGTATTTGTAAATAATTCAATGCTAGTTAATCAAAGAATGAGTCATTATAGTAGTACAGGAGAAGCTACTAAAGGGAATGTTTTTGCTAGTTGGAATGATGAAATACATCATTATGAGATTCTAGCCGTAGTCGATGCTAATGGGCAAGTAAAACTGGGTTTTGGATCAACTTTAAATGAAAGTATTGCCAATGAATCATGGGGAATTGATAATATAAAAATCACACCCGAGATAAATTGGAATAAGGTTTTAGTTAATGAACATTTTGAAAATGGAACTGCCAACGGTTGGAATAATAATAATATAACTCAACAAACCTCCATTTTGGATGGCACGATTGCCGAAACAGGTCCTGACTTAAGTAATTTTTTAGGAAAATATTCTGGAACTTCACACATTCAAGATCTTTATAAAACCTACAACTTTGGTATAGAAAATGCCGGAAAACTTGTAGATATTGAATTTGAGATGTATGAAATTGGTCAATTCGAAATTCATAGATGGGATAATGAATATTTTAGAGTGTTTATTAACGATTCATTAGCACAAGAAAGAAAAATGAATGTAGAAGAATTAAAACAATATGATATAAATTTGAGGAGTAAGTTAAAGAATCTATATGAAATCACCGCTATAGTGGATGGTAATGGTCAAGTTAAACTCGGCTTTGGGACAACTTTACGTGTTGGTTCCAAGTGGGGAGAAACGAACAAAACCACGTGGGGAGTTGATAATGTTAAAATTAATGCGGGAGAAAACTGGGACAGAATTTTTGTTAACGAAACTTTTGAGACAGGAACTGCAAGTGGGTGGAATAACAATAGCGTTACTGGAACAAACACTGAATTGGGCGATTTCCTCGGAAGATTTTCAGGAACAAACGGAGCACAGGGACTTTATAAAACCTATAATTTTGGTATACAAAATGTTGGGAAAATGGTAAATATCGAATTTGATATGTATGAAATTGATTCTTGGGACGATGAGTACTTTAGAGTATTTGTGAATGATTCAATGGTTATAAATGAGCAAATGAATCATCATACTACTACAGGTGAATCTATTAGTGAGAATGTCTTTAGTGGTTGGGAAGATGAAAAACATCATTATACTCTACAAGCCACAGTGGATAATAATGGAGAAGTAAAACTCGGTTTTGGAACAACCCTAAATTCAAGTATTTTGGATGAATCTTGGGGAATTGATAATATTAAAATTAAACCTTCACAGGATAGAATTCAAAAGAGAGTTCTTGTGAGTGAAACTTTTGAAGACAATACCTATAGTACTTGGGTTAGTGATGAGAGATCTCCAGAACTGTATCTTTCTCATCTTGGTACAATGGAAGGGTATCAACCTTTGCATCCTCTTACTCAAACGAGTACAGAATTAGGAAATTTTTTGGGTAGATTTGGAGGAACCGGAGGAGAACAAGAAGTCTATAAAACCTATAGTTTTGGTATACAAAATGTTGGGAAAATGGTAGATATCGAATTTGATATGTATGAAATTGATTCTTGGGACGATGAGTACTTTAGAGTATTTGTGAATGATTCAATGGTTATAAATGAGCAAATGAATCATCATACTACTACAGGTGAATCTATTAGTGAGAATGTCTTTAGTGGTTGGGAAGATGAAAAACATCATTATACTCTACAAGCCACAGTGGATAATAATGGAGAAGTAAAACTCGGTTTTGGATCAACCCTAAATTCAAGTATTTTGGATGAATCTTGGGGAATTGATAATATTAAATTCTTGGAGGGCGCTGGCTGGAATGATAATAAAACGATTGAATCTGCCTCAGACTATAACTCTTTAGATTTTGCTGATGATAATGAAGATTACTCTGCTGATATAAAATTAGTAGGTTTATATAATAAAGTTACCCATACCACAGAAGCAGGAGATATTAATGTCTCTGGTGGTGGCGGATATACTAATATTAAAAGAGAAGCCAATGATTCAAATCTTACCGCAAACTTAGGTGGAATTGCAAATGTTGTGAAATTAGATTCTAATAGTGGAGACTTTACTTTTAATGGAATAGGTGCAGCAAATATTCTTACGAATAATTCAGGCAATGGTACTACTAATATCGTAGCAGCAGGAGTTGCAAATATAGTAAACAGAACAGGGAATGGTAATGGTGAGCTTATCATGGTTGGTGGAGCCAATGTTATTAACTGGAATGGAAATGGAGATGTGACTGCTTATATGTTAGGTGGTGCAAATGTTTTTCTAAAAAAGGGTAATGAAAATATTTATGCTCTAATGGCTGGTGGATTAAATGTCTTAACTCAAGTTGGAAATGGAGAAATCAAAGCTGTAATGCTTGGTGGACTAAATGTTCTTACCAAAGTTGGAAATGGTCTTACTATAGGAGCTTTATTTGGTGGGGCTAATGTATTTACCCATGTGGGTAATGGAGACTCAATTGCAGCAATGATAGGTGGAGCGAATATCTTTACCAAATTAGGTGGAGAAAAAGATGATTTAACTATTGGAGTGATGATTGGAGCAGCTAATGTATTTACCCATGATGGGGCTGGAGATAGTATTGCTTTAATGGCAGGAGGAGCAAATATTTTTACCAAAGTGGGTGGTAGTATTAATGGTGAGGGCTTTGAAGATGATGATTTAACACTTGCAGGTATGTTCTCTATTGGAAATATTTTTACCCATATTGGAAATGGTACCACAGCAGCATTAATGGTTGGAAAAGGAAATGTCTTAACCAAAGTAGGTGATGGTTTAACTATTGGTGTAATGCTAGGAATGGGGAATATTTTTACCCATGTAGGAACTGGAACTACACTGGCACTGATGGCAGCAACTGGAAATGTCTTTACTAAAGTAGGTGATGGTATTACAGTAGCAGCTATGTTGGGACAAGGGAATATATTTACCCATGTGGGTGATGGAACCACAGGTGCCGTCATGCTTGGACAAGCCAATATTTTCACGAAAGTAGGTGATGGTATTTCCTTGGCTGTTATGCTTTCATCTTCTGGGGGAAGTATCTTTACCCATGTCGGAAATGGAATATCTGGTGCATTAATGTTTGGAGGCCAAGCGAATATCTTTACCAAAGTAGGAAATGGTCTTACTGTTGCAGCCATGATTGGAGGACGGGCCAATATCTTTACCCATGTTGGAAGCGGAACGAGTATCGCACTTATGATGGGAGCAAATGCCAATATTTTTACCAAAGTAGGAGATGGATTAACTTTAGCATTTATGCAAGGTGATGCCAATATTATGACTCATGTGGGCGATGGATTGACTGTAGCTTTAGCCATTGGTAAAGCAAATATCATTACCAAAGTAGGAAATGATGAACTGGCTGTTGGATTATATGGACAAGCCAATAGAGTCACTCATATAAGTAGCGAAAAAAGTAATACTTATGCTTTAGTTAAAGGAAATCTAAATGTAATTACCAAAGTAGGTCCAATGGATGGTTTTACAGTCACTGTTTCTCCAATGGACGGAATTGTATCCGATCCAGTTGCCCCAAGTGATCAAATCTTAGCACGTGGAGATTTAAATTCAAATCCAATGGGTGTAGTAAACAGTGTTATGGATGGAATGAATACTCTTGTTTCTTCTACGCTTACTGATGTTAGCAGTATAAATGGTGGAATGTTAGCAGGTGTTGCCATAGGTGATGTGAATATTATCACTCATGTAGGACGTGGCGCTACAAATCTTCTTGTTCATGGTCAAGCTAATATTATTACCAAAGTAGGAAATGGAAAATCAATTGTTTTTGCTAATGGGACATTAAATGTCTTAACCACTGTGGGAGATGGAGATAGTATCCAAGCTGTTAAGGGTGAAGCCAATATTATTACAAAAGTAGGTTCTGGATCATCAGCCGTTGTTGCTATTGGTAAAGCTAATATCGTTACAAAAATAGGAGATGGACTTCATATAGGTCTTATGCATGGAAATCTAAATATCCAAACCGTTGTAGGTGATGGTATGGTTATTGCTGCTCAAAATGGTAAATTAAACTTAAATACTCGAGTAGGAGATGGTACAAATATCTCAGTGGCAAGAGGAACAGCCAATCTAAATATTCAATTTGGAGATGGTTTGGGAATTTATGCTGCCTTTGGTCGTGGAAATGTTTCTATTAAAATTGGAAATGGTGATTATTATGGAGCTTCTGTTAAATTTGGAAATACCAAAGATAATATAAAAACATTGTTATCCGAACTAAAAGGTACAGCAATATCTATGCTTGCAAGTGGAGCAATATCACGAATTATTAATGGAGATGAAGGTGGTACGATTACTGGACATGGACATACTGTGCCAACAAGTGCAAACCCAAGTAGTTTAACAGGTGCCAATATTACTCAAGATGAAGATTCTACTTCAAATGTATCTGCAAATGACTTTACTCAAAATGCAACTAGCACAGATGAAAATGGAAATATAGAAGAATATGATGAAAATAATGATTCAAATATTGATGGTCAAGCCCAAAACCAATCCCAAGCAGCTACTGATGCTCAAAACAATGCCAATGCTGATGCAGATGCTGCTAAAAGTGATGTAAATGACGGACAAAATAAAGTAGAAAGTGAAAAAGAAAAAATAGATAGTTTTAATTCTGATATTGATAATATGAATGAAGCAGAATTAGAATCAAACGCTACAGATATAAAAGACTTTATACAAACACAATTGGGTAGCGAAAGCTCAAATTATGATAATGCACATGTTTCTTCTGTAGAGATTAGCTTTACCCAAAACCATAAAGAAATAGAAATTAATGGTAATAACTTAAAAAAAATAGATGGAGATGACTGGAATGCCGGAGCATTTTCTAATGAATCAATTACTGGTGATGGAAGTGTTTCTACAGTAGTGGGAGAAACCAATACCAAACGTATAATTGGATTTTCTACTTCTGATAGTACTCAAAAATATGATACTGTTAACTATGGTTTATTTTTATACACAGATGGTAATCTATATGTACGTGAAAATGGAGTAAGTGCAGGCGTTAGAGAAACGTATATCAGCAATGATGTTTTGGAAGTAAAACGTGAAGGGGATACTATTTCTTATGTTAAAAATGGAGTCACATTTTATACTTCAGAGGTAAAATCTTCTGCAAGACTGTATGTGGATACTTCTTTGATCCATAACAATGCCACTTTAAATGAAATAACTCTTAACTCAAGTAATATTGATACAGCTTCTTCTAGTGTCACTTTTACAGATAAGCGTAACGAAGTAGAAGTTACTGGTAATAATTTAAGAAAGATTAATGGTGATGGTTGGAGTTCAGGTGCTTTTTCAAATGAATCTATCACTAAAGATGGAAGTGTTTCTACTAAAGTTGCTGAAACCGATAAAAAACGTATAATAGGACTTTCTACTTCTGATACGAGTCAAAGTTATAGTAGTGTTAACTATGGTTTATTTTTATATACAGGCGGTAATCTATATGTACGTGAAAATGGAGTAAGTGCAGGCGTTAGAGAAACGTATGTTACAAATGATATATTAGAAGTAAAACGTGAAGGTGATACCATTTCTTATGTAAAAAATGGAATTGTATTTTATATTTCAGAGGTAAAATCTACTGAGACTTTATATATTGATACTGCTTTGATACACGATAACGCTACTTTAAATGATATTCAAATACACACTAAAAAAGATACAAATAGTTTTGAGTCTTCTTTGATTACTAATAATTCAGACTTTAGTGATATCACGACAAGTAAGTATGCTAAGTATTCTAAAAGTTCTGATATTACTTTTACTGATGAGCATAACGAAATAGAAGTTACTAGTAACAACTTAAAAAAAGTAGATGGAAATGACTGGAGTTCAGGAGCATTTTCAAATGAAAGTATTACTAAAGACGGAAGTGTATCTACAGTAGTAGCTGAAACCAATACTAAACGTATGATAGGATTCTCAACATCTGATACCAATCAAAAATACAGTAGTGTTGATTATGGATTATACTTAAATTCAAATGGAAATATTTATGCCTATGAAAATGGAGTGAACAAAGGAAATTTTGGAACTTATTTAAGAAGTGATGTTGTTGAAGTAAATAGAGTGGATGATACGATTTCTTTTCTTAAGAATGGAATTGTATTTTATACTTCAGAGGTAAAGTCTACAGAAAAACTTTACGTGGATACTTCCCTAATCACAGATGGAGCTACTCTAAATAATATAGAAATAAATTCTAGTACTATTGATATTAGTTTTACACAAGAGCATAAAGAAATAGAAGTTAATGGTAATAACTTAAAAAAAGTAGATGGAGATGACTGGAGTTCAGGAGCATTTTCAAATGAAAGTATTACTAAAGACGGAAGTGTTTCTACAAAAATAGCTGAAACCAATACCAAACGTATGATAGGATTCTCAACATCTGATACCAATCAAAAATACAGTAGTGTTAATTATGGATTATACTTAAATTTAACTGGTAAAATATCTGTCTATGAAAATGGAGAGTATATAGGGACACATGGGAATTATGATACAGGTGATATAATAGAAGTTAAGAGAGAAGGTGATACTATTTCTTATTTTAAAAATGACATACTTCTTTATATCTCATCAGTAAAATCTACAGAAAAACTATATGTGGATACTTCATTAATTACAGATGGAGCAACTTTAAATGATATTACGATTTATGTTCCTGTTATTTCGTCTTTTTCATATAGAGATGACTTTACTTCTATGAATGATAATATAAATGCACATTTAGATACTTATGGTGAACAAGCAGAAGATGCACTTTTAAAAGCACAAGATGAGAGTATTCGTCCTGATATTAACAAACAACTTGATGATGCCGAAGATGCAGAGAATGAAGCTAATGAGAATGAAGTAAAAGCTCAAAATGATGCCTCAAGTTCACAAACAGATGTATCAGATGCACAAACTAATGCAAACCACTCTCAAACACAAGCCCAAAATGCTCAAACAGATGCTGAAAATAGAGTAAATTCAGCAACTAATGGGGATGCAGATAATACATCATCCAATTCAACAATAAATACGGATACAACACCTACTGGTGGCTTTGAAAGTGAGTTTAGTGATCGTTCAACAGAATCTACTTCAACATCATCTATAGAGTTAACTCCAGACCAAGAGCAAATTAAAGAAGAGTTAGAAGCTGCTATGGCTGCTTTAAGAGTCGATCATTATAATTCTGAGAAATCAGATGCGGTAAACAGTTTAATAGAAAAGTATGGAAAAGTTACAGCATTTGTAAGTATGATTTCAGAATTTAGAAAAGAAATTGCAGCCCTTACTAGTACAACATCTACTGAAACGAGTGCAGATCAAACTTTAACTACACGGTATGCAATTGCAAATTTACCAGGCAAGGGTATGCCTATGGATGTTAGTGGAGGATCTTTAACGGATTATGCTGCTGCAATAGCTAATAATAATGTTAAAATTTCTAGTTATGAAACAGAACAAATAGCAGCCAACACTGCTTTAGAAAATGCAGAAACAAATCGTAATGAAGCAAAAATAGCTATAGATAATCTTCTTTTAAATGAACCCAATTTAAGTGAGCAAGAAGAGGCTGCTCAAAATGCACTACGGGAAGTACAAGATGCTATCACAGTGCAGCTAAACACAGTAGCCGAGAAAGTCGCTTTAATTGAAAATAGAGAAACTGACACGCTAAAAGCACTAAGGGTTGCAGAAACAGCAGCAATAGATGCCTATAGAGCTTCTACTATGGCTGGAATTAACAATGAGTTTACGGTGCAAACAGATAAGTTTTTAGCTGCAAACCATGATATATCAATAGCACAAGGAAATCTAGCTTTCATTAATGCCCAAATGGCAGAAGTATATAAAGAAATAGAAACGCTGGAAAGTCTTAAGGAAGTAGAAATAGAAAGAGTAGCACAAGAGAATGCGGAAGTTCAACTTGAACAAGATAAACGGGCACATGAAACTACGTTGGCAGACGTTTTAGCAGAGCTATCACAGAAACAAGAAGCTAGAGAAATACTTGCACAAGAGCAAATTGCATCCGAAGAAGATGGACGATTATCTCTTCTACGAGAAAAGGTTACCGAAGCTAGTGGAATTCTTGATGATGCAACAAATACGAGAATAGCTCGTGAAAATTCTGTTGAGGAAAGTAGTTCAGAAGGAGATTCTGCTGAATTGACTAGTCTTAAAGAAGAAGAGGCGATATCGTTATCTGAACTCGAACAGTTAGTAGAGGAAGTAACTGAGACAGAATCAATATATGAGGATACAATTTCAGAACTAGATCAAAAAAACGAGGTATTAGAACAAGAAGCTGAAACAACTAGAGACAGCTTAGATGAAACAAATGTTCAGTTAGAAGAAACTATTAAGAACAAAAATGATCTTGAACTCAAGAAAAAAATAATAGCCTCAGAAAAAAAATTAAAGACCATTGATTTTAAAAATATGTTTAATAATACTCTTTATGATGAAATAAGAATGGAAAATGGGAAAGCAGTCAAACTTCATGATGGACTCCCTATGTATCTTGATAAAGTATTGCAAAATCAAGACCCAAAAAACAAACTCTCCGTTTATGAACTGGATGAGGCTACACAAACTTATATAGAAATTCCTGAAACACTCCCTACTGGAACAACTGCTCTTCCTTCTGATACAAATTATATTAGAGTTATAAGAGAGGGTTCAAGTGGAAATTACACATATAGTACAGTAAATATAGATACAAACAATGATGTCACTGGAATAAACCAAACAATTGGAGATACAAATAATTCTTTATATCTAGCCATTGATGCTGAAGTAAATCCAAGTAATTATCAAACAAATAACGGAAATCTTGAGGCAATAAGTTCAGTTAATTCAAAACAAGCAGTGATGGATTTACGAAATGAAACTGCGATAGTGGTTGATAGTACTTATTATAAAATGGCAGAAAATATTTTAGATGAAATGAAAAATGGAGATTTAAGCCTAAGTTATTCAGATCAAATATTTGCTTCTATTAAATCAACCTTGGTACAACAAGGTATCTCGTATGGAATAGGCCGTTTAATCAAGTATTCATTGGATAGTACCGGTGTAATGCCTGCCTGGGCTACAACAATGATATATAAATTGGTCACTACCGTTATTCACAGTTATCTTAGTGAATTCATTCTACCCAATGAGGCTTTTAAACCAAAGGGAGTTAACTCTATTGTACAACAAGATGGAAGTAGCAATACCTTTGCAGAAGCGGGATTGGCAATGACTGCTTATGCAACTTTTTGTGGTTTAAATAATGCTATGTGGACAGCATCTTATGCAGCTGGAGCAGATGGAACGGGAGTACTAGCAGGTTCGCATGAAGCCTCAGCTCTAAAATCTGGTTATGCATATAACCAGTTTGTTATGGGAGAACTTTTTGCTGGAATGGGAATAGCTGCTTATAAAACCTACCTTACAAAAAAGGGACTTGTTTTTAAAATCAGTGATGGGGATATTAATAAGGCTGTTGAAAAAGCTTTTTCTTCTGGTCAAGCTCTTGGAAAAGATATTATTAAAGATGAGATTAAAAAAGGCACACTTTCTCGATTTATAAATGCATTTGACCCTCGGGGTAATGGTTCTTTAGCAGGATTTAAAAAAAGGTTTTTTAATAGAGCATCTTCCCAAATTGCTGCACATCTTGCAGATGGGTTTATTACTGATGTTTTTATTAAAACAGAGGGAAATGATAATAAATTTGATGGCAGTGAGTCTGGATTATACGATGCCCAAGTAGAACTTGCTGAAGGGAATAAATTGCTAGCTGATAATACTCCATTATCTATTGCTGAAGAACAAAAAATCACTACAGCTAATAATGAACTCATTGGGCAAAATGGAATTGAAGGAGCATTAGACGCTGCAACAAGAGAAGATGGTGAATATGCTACAGCGGAAGGTGAACATGAGGCTGCAGATAATGCTGCAAGTACCGCTGAAACTGCCTACAACAATGCTCAGACTGCCTACACCAATTCTGAGACTGCCTATAATACGGCTGTGAATAATTTAGTGGCTGATCCAAGCAACCAATCTTTAATTGATGCAAAAAATACAGCAGAAATAGATAGGGATAATGCTCTTAGTACTTTTAATAGTGCAGATACAGCAAGAATTTTAGCAGATGATACAGTAATAAGAGAAAAAGAAGAACTTGCTGCTGCTTTATCTGAAAAAGATGCTGCTGCCTTGAAGGTAACTGATCTTAATAAAATTGTTAGTGATGCAACTAATGCAAAAGCTGGGTATGATAACTTGATAAGTGAAGGTACTACAAAAGTTAATCATGCTACTCCTTTGTTAGGAGTTTTAGCGAATGGTTATGACCGTGAAAAAGCTTCCTTTGCTAATGGTCTTGGTTCTACAATCTTTAACTTTGTTCATGTTGGAGTTGGAAGACTGCAAAAATATGCAGTTGATGGTAGTTTCAAGAAAGTTATTACTGCGTTTCTTCCTAAAAATGGTTATGATGATGCAGCTTTTAGAGACAGTTTAAGTCATACCTTAGTGGCATTGGACAAAATCAATAAAAATGCTTCTTTAAATTACGGTGATATAGAAGCTATTAAAATGATGAGTGTAGGATTGCAATTAGAAAGTCTCACAGGAACTAGTACCTTTACCTATGATGTGAATAGTAAGCTGAAAAATTCTAGCAATACAACTACTCCTACCACACAAGCAGAGGCTGAAAGCTTAACTAATGAGATTAAGACTAAATTTGAAGCACTTACTGCTGCTATTACTGATAGTGAAAAGGATCTTAGTGATCATACCAAAGCTCTTGCGCTTCAAACGAGTCTGCAAGAAGTAAAAAGTAGTATTGAAATGGTGAAAAATTTAAGAACTGGATCTGCTGACAATTCTGCTTTTGAGAATTCTATAAAAATGTTAGAAATCATGGAAAAAGCGTCTGTTCGAGACTTTGATAAAACAACCATAACCTCTCCTTATAATAAGAACAGTGAAGTTATTTTTGATAAAGATATAGTAGATGCTTCAAGACTTCCGGATACGACTATTAATGGAAAAGTCAAAGAAAACTATTTGGTAATACAAAAAGTTTATCTTAATAGTGATGGAAAAAGAGTTATCGTTACCCCTCATATCAATGCACCAGCGGGTTCAAATATTATTACCCTTCGTCAATATGAAAATAATGTTTTTACTCAAATCAGACGTGGTGCAGAACGAGAATATACCAAAAATGGTAATGAATATTTCATTGGGAAACAAGATACAAGCAAAACTGCAAAGGAAAATTTAACAGAGGTATTGTCTAAAGGTTTTAAAATGACTGTTCCTGATTCTTACATAACAAAGATACTTGATAAGAATTCAGTTATTTCCATTTCAGGGACTCCAATAAATATGGATCCAGCGGAAGTCAGACGGAAATACTTTGAAGAACCTGTTAAATTTAGAGGGGTTACCATTTTTGATAAGCCAATAAGTTTGCGTCATTTATATAGTACAGTTGATTTTGATACTGCAGATGTTTCTCAATGGCAAGATTTCACCCCTGAACAAAAAGCAGAACTTACTAGAAGTGCTGCAGAAGATAACAAAACTCCTATGTCAAACCATGAACATCAAATCATAGTTATCACAGAAGGTGAAGATATCGTAAGAGATTCAGCATATAGACTGGCGTCTAAACATCCAGGTCAAACAACCATCATTTCAATGGATAAAGATGGAAATACGCAACATATCTATGGAGTTCCAGTTGGAGATTTAAATAATCAAACATTAAGGATCTCAGCAGTGGGACATGGACGAGAATCCAATGGGGTAAAAACACTAGGGGGAAGAACCTCAAGTGAATTTGCAACACAAATAAGTGCTTTAAAGTCTACTTTAGATAACTCAAACTCAATAGCCAGAGTGTCTATTATGGGATGTAATATTGGTGAGGGACATGAACGTCTATCTGAAACTGCTTATGGAAAAAATCTGATTACAAGCCTGAAAGATTCTGGTCTTACGACTACAGTATCTGTAAGAAATGCCTATGTGAAGATTGCAGAAGATGGTAAAACACTTACATCAGTGAGTGGAGAGGAGGGGTCTTACTTATCAAAAGCTGATTCTGCTAAAACAATCTATAGTATTGATGGAAATGGTCAAGTGGTTTCAGGTGTACTTGCAGTTGATGGAAATGTTTATTATGCCAATGACATAGATAACCCAGATAAACTAAAACTTGGACTAGAAGATTCAAATCGATTGGTTTCACAAGAAAGAGGTGATATTGAAGATGTTGACTTGAACAAAGTAGGAGATTCTTTAGCAAATAATGATATAAATCCAAATAATCCAACAGGAACAGCTGACAAAGTCATTGACAGTGCAAAACTAGATGCTATTGCTGATAAAATTAATACCATAGGAAATACAGACGTCAGTAAACGTCCCAAAAAACAAAACTTTGCAAAAAACATGGCAGATAGTTTAATCACCAGAAAACCTACTTTGAAAAAACTGTCCTCAGTTGGTGCAAATATTCAAATCAATGTAGGAGATGGAGAACATACTTCTTTATACTATGGAAGTAATAATATAGATATAAAAATAGGAGACGGTGGACACAAAACTGCAATGTTTGGAAGTAATAACGCACTTATTAGTATAGGAGATCGTGGAGATACAACAGTAACAGCAACTTCAGGAGGATATACAGCCTTTGAAGGTACTGAAATATTAATAGGTCAGAGAAACCTTGCTTATAACGAAGGCGAGAGAAATGACTTTATTGTTATGTTAGATAAATCAATTCCTATTATACCTTTTATGAATCCTTTTGATGGAGCTTCTGGAATTTCAGCCACTTTAAAAACCATGGCAGACTCTAATGCAGATGAACGAGAAGCTTTATGGACTTTTGATAAAGCAAAAGAATTTACTACAAATATGAGTGTCTTAGATATCAGCAGTACCGTTGAATATACAACTTTACTTGATGTAGGAAGTGCGAATGATGTTTCTGATCGTGGAATTAAATATGATACAGAAGCGACCTTAAATGAGGCAATAAGTGGAGGAGGAAGTACTCCAAAAGTAACAGGAACCTTAAAAGAAAAAATGATAGGAAAAGTAACCAACTTTAAAAATGGTGTTATAAATACTTCTATGAACTTTACTGTTGCAGGGGAAGGTTCTGATATTATTTTAGCTAACGGTAACTTCTCATTTGTCTTTGCAGATACTATAACATCTGTACTCGATACAACAGTAGCATCTTTCTTTGGAATTATGCAACAAGGATTTTCTTCAACAGGAGCACCTACAAATACCTTTACTTTCTCTCCTAAAGATTTAAAAAGGCAACTTGGAAATAGTATTAAAAATAAAATGGCAGCAATGACTGATGATATTACTATTGGAGATTTATTAGGATATGGATATACATCTGATGGCACAATCTACTCAATAACAGGTGAAAGCCTAGATATAAAAGGGATGATAAAAGATTTCTTTACAACCATCTTTCCTGAAAGTTATGGTGCAATGATTGATACATTAACCAATACAGATAAGCTTTTAAATACCGTTAAAGCTATGAGTGGTGTTGGTGTTGATATGGTTATGAATAGTTTAGGAGCACTTGGACTACCTGTAAATAATAAAAAAAGTAAAGTAGAAAAGAATGGAAAGTATTATGTAATTAATAGTGTAGGTAAGGTTACCTTAACACAAGAAGGGGTTGACTTTGTAAATGAAGGAGGGCAATTAGACTCCTTTAATATAAAAGTAAGCACTGCAGATGGAAAAACAAGGACAGTACTGGTTAATCCAAACGAAATCAAAAATAAACTAAGTTTAACAATTAGCTTAAATGAAAACGTACAAGCAGGAGAAACAACAACTTCTACAATAGTTGCGACAGCCACAGGAATAGATACAACAGGCATAAGTATGGTTTATAATCTTGATGATGAGAGCCTTGATCTCTATAATATTGTAGAGAGTAAAGGAGACATCACTTTAACAGAAAAAGGTGTTGATCTTGTAAATGCAGGAGAAGATTTACCCTCATTTTCTGTATCTGTACATTCTTTAAGCACTGGAAATGAAAATTCTATTGAAATTACTCCCAATAAAACTAAACGTAAAGTAAGTCTGAACCTTACTTTAGGGGAGAGTATAAAAGAAGGAGAGGCAACAACTTCAACAATCATTGCAACAACTACTGCAACAGATATTAAAGGGGGAGAGCTTACTTATGATCTTGGGGATAATATAAGTGAGGTCTATAATATAAATAGAACTACAGGAGAAGTTCGCTTAACACAAGCAGGTGTTGATGTTGTTAATGAAGGAGAAAACTTACCTGTAGTTATGGTGATAGCAACTTCTTCAAGCGGAAATACAAATTCGCAGATTCTTACTCCAAGTAATATTACGAAGAAGGTAAGTTTGGAAATTACTGTAGGTAATGACCTGCTTGAAGGTATGACTATAGCTGAAATGCAAGCTATAAATATAGCCATAAATGAAGCTACTGTAAGCACTTCAACAATCATTTCAAAAAGCACGGCAACAGACACTTCAAGAAATTCTGCTGAAGATGAAGAAGAAAAATTTACCTATAGTATTGATGATACTATGCACTATGTAATTAACGAAAATACAGGAACAGTTACTTTAAATTTTGCAGGAGTACAAAGTGTTAATCTGGGAGAAGATTTACCTGATTTTACTATAACAGCAACATCTGTACTTGGAAATACAAATTCAAAAGGAGTTAACCCTCTAGATACGCTTAAAAATTTAGCTGTGACGACTATGATAGAGGAAAATTTAGAAAAAGGAGAAATAACAACTTCAACAGGAATTGCACGAATTATAACAAGTGACATTACAGAAGCTGCAGTAACTGACTTGAATGATTTTACTTATAGTATTGAGTATATAGGAGAAGAACAAGATCTCTCTCATTATATTATTAATGAAGTTACAGGAGAAGTTAGCTTAACACTAGAAGCTGTTAGGATTGTTAATGCAGGAGGAGATTTGGACGCTTTTAATGTCTATGCAAGCTCTTCAAATGGAAATACAAATTCAGCTCTTATTTCACCAGATAATACTAAAAATAAAGTAAGTCTAACACTTAGCTTAGGTGAAAATGTAAAAGAAGGGAAAATAACAACGTCAACAATCATTGCAACAAGTACTGCAACAGATACAGATGGTGGAGATATCACGTATAGTCTTAAGGATAACAGTGAGATGTATATTATTGATAAAAGTACAGGAACAGTTACCTTAACACCAGTAGGTGTTGATTTTATAAATGAAGGAAAAGATTTACATTCATTTGAGGTAATCGCAAACTCTTCAAATGGAAATACAAATTCAGCTGATATATCTCCTTTTAAAACCATACATAAAGTAAGTTTAAGCCTTACTTTAGGTGAAAATGTAAAAGAAGGAGAAACTACAACTTCTACAATCATTGCAACAAGTGTGGCAGAAGATGAAGAAATAGGAGATATTACTTATAGTATTGATGATACTACAAACTATGTAATAAATGAAAATACAGGAACAGTTACTTTAAGTAGTGACGGAGTACGAAGTGTTAATGCAGGAAGAGATTTAGCTTCTTTTACTGTAACAGCAAGTTCGTCAAGTGAAAGTAAAAACTCAGAGGTACTTACTCCAATAGCTACTATTAATAAAGTAGGAATAATACTTACTTTAGCTGAAAATGTAAAAGAAGGACATATAACAACTTCAACAATTATTGCAACAAGTACGGCAACAGATACAGATGGAGGAGAACTTACTTATCGTCTTGTTTCTAGTGGCTCAGATTTACCTGCTAAAGAAGATATTGTTTATTATATTATTGATAAAAATACAGGAAACGTGACCTTAACAGCACAAGGGGTTAATATGGTTAATAATGGAGGAGATTTAGCTGATTTTAATGTGTATGCAAACTCTTCAAGTGGAAATACAAATTCAGCACTTCTCTCTCCTCTTAATACTAAGAATAAAGTAAGTGTAGAACTTACTTTAGGTGAAAATGTAAAAAAAGGTGAGGTTGATATTTCAACAATCATTGTAACAAGTACAGCAACAGATACAGAAGGTGGAGATATTACTTATAGTCTTGATGAGAATAGTCTTGATATGTATACTATTAATGAAAATACAGGAGACGTTACCTTAAGACAAGCAGGGATTGATTATGTAAATACAGGAAAAACTTTACCTTCGTTTACTGTCCAAGCAAACTCTTCAAATGGAAATACAAACTCAGCTCTTATTTCTCCTCTTAAGACTATAAATAAAGTAAGTTTGACTCTTACTTTAAGTGAAGATGTAAAAGAAGGAGAAGCAACAACTTCTACAATTATTGCGACAAGTATAGCAACAGATGAAGATGTTGGAGATATTACTTACTTTCTTAGTGATATAAGTTCTATTAACTATGCAATAAACGAAAGTACAGGAGAAGTTACTTTAACACAAGAGGGTGTTGATCGTGTCAATGAAGGAGCAGATTTACTTTTATTTAAAGTGATAGCAAGTTCTTCAAGTGGAAATACAAATTCAGCGCTTATTGCTCCACGTAATACTATAAATAAAGTAAATTTGGAACTTAGTTTAGGCGAAGACTTAAAAGAAGGGGCGGTAGATAGTTCAAGTATTATTGCAAAAAGTACGGCAACAGATACAGAAGGTGGAGATATTACTTATAGTCTTTATAATAGTAGTACTGCATATATTATTGATGAAAGTACAGGAGACGTTACTTTAACAGAAATAGGGATTGAACTTGTTAATGCAGGAGGGAATTTACCTTCATTTAATGTACTTGCAAGTTCTTCAAATGGAAATATAAATTCAGAAATTCTTTATCCTAATGATACTATTAATAAGGTAAGTTTGACACTTAGTTTAGGCGAAGATTTAGAAGAAGGCTTAGTAACAACTTCAACAATCATTGCAAGAAGTGTTGGAGCAGACTATTCAGATGATGGAGATATTACTTATAGTCTCGAAGATAGTTCAAATGAATCCAATTCATCTTCAAATGATGAGATAGTGTATTATATTATTGATGAAAATACAGGAGAGGTTACCTTAACACAAGAAGGTGCTGAAGCTGTGAATGCAGGAAAAGATTTACCTGAGTTTACAGTAGAAGTATTTTCTTCAAATGGAAATATAAATTCAAGAGTAATTACTCCAAGTAAGACGAATAATAAAGTAAGTTTAAACTTTACCTTAGGTGGCAGATTAGTAGAAGATTCAGTAAATACTTCAACCATAATTGCTAGACTTAGTGCAGCAGATATAAATGGTGGAAGTATGACTTATAGCCTTTATGCTCCAGAACAAGAAATGAGTGGAAAGGCTTTTGGTTTTTCTGGATTAAAAATGCCTTCTTTCTTTGATTTATTAAAAATTCCAGCAATGCTTACAAAACTACCTACTTTAATAGCAGACCTTGGAAAATCATTAAGTGACGATGCCTCTAATATGGAAGATCAAATGTTGACTTTCTTTACTGAAACGGGATATATGAAAGATGATGGAGATTTAGTAGTTAGTATGGGTTCTCAAAACTTTGTTTGGGGAGGACATGGAAAAGACCTTATTGCTTTACTTGGTGTTAACAATAATGTTTGGGCAGGTGAAGGTGATGATGTTGGATACTTAATGGGTGAAGGAAACACTTTTAGTGGAAATACAGGAAACGATACCGCTATTATGATGGGACAAAATCACATGTTCATAGGTGGAGAAGGTGATGATATGGTTGTAGCATCTGGAAGATACAATAACTTATTTGGTGGAGACGGAAACGATCAACTGTGGGCATTTGGTACAAAAGGACTTATTAAAGGTGGAGCAGGAGATGATTATATCGTCTCAACTGGAAATAACCATGATATAAATGCAGGTGAGGGAGATGACTTTGCTGTTATTATGGGATCTGGACATAAAGCACACTTAGGTGAAGGAAATGACCAAGCTAAAATATTTGGTAACCAAAACCACCTAATTGGAGGAGCAGGAGAAGATATTATTGATATGTATACTTATAATAGTATAGTAGAAACAAATGAAGATAACGATACTGTAATGGCAAGATCAACATCTCAAAATAATAAAGTTTATACAGGAAGTGGAAACGATACCATCTTTATGGGTGGACTACATAATGAGTATTCAGCAGGTGAAGGTGAAGATATATTTGTAATGACAGCTCAAAATATAGAAGGAACAATCACAGATATCAGTTCAGAAGATATAATAGTATTTAATAACTTCTCGTATGAAAATTTATGGTTTGAACATCAAAATAATGATTTAATTATTCATACTTATAATGGTGTTGTATCTGAAAATATTGGTGAAGATTCACAAGATTGGTTTGAAGAGTTTGGTGCAATAACAGTAGATGATTACTTTGAATCAGATGAAAAAAGAGCAGCCATAGTTACTTCAGTTAAAACAAATGCCGCTGGTGATATTGTAAAATATGAATATCTTGATAATAATACCTTTGACAAACTAATTGAAATTATGGCCTCTTCTGATAAAACAATTGGAAGTGATGGATTCATGACTGGTATATCGGATGAGTTTAGATCAGATGTAAATGCAACTTGGAGTCAAAAAAAAGACACTATAAGCGTAATCATTTAGTGTTCGTGACTAAAATAGAAGAACTTTTTCTTCTATATAGGGATGTAAAAATAGCAAGTTAGTATTTGAAATGTTTTTAAGGCTGTTGTAATTTAAAACAAATGGCTTATTTGGAATTAAAAAGGTACGTCCATGTTAATTAGTAAAAAGTCAAACATCTTATTGTTTGCATTTATCGTCATTTTATTGTTTAATGCAGTAGCATTACATATAAAAACCGGAAGCATAGTTGAATCTAATACTTTACTTGAACAAAAAAGAAGTGTTACTTTGAATTTTTTAGATTTAAAATATACCTTGAAAAAACTTCAAGAAACTTCAGTAAATATTGCTCTAATTGGAAATGCAGAAGATTTGGCGAAACTTGAAAGTCAGAAAAAAACTTATTTAAGTATTGTTACTAAAATGAAGAAAAACCCTTTAAATAAAAAAGAAAAAAAGCATCTTAAAGATATCAATCTTAAGTTTTCTACTTATTATAACTCATTATTAAGTATGGCAGAAGCTGGTGTGAAAAAAGGAAGTTCAGTTCTGGATCAAAAAAAGTTTTCTTCAATATATACTGCATCTATGGAAACATTAGGCGATGATTTAGCTTTATTAGATGTTTTAAAAGATGATCAAATGTCTGATATGAAAAATAGAATTTTAGCTACTAAAGAAATGATAGCTGATGCCATTGATATTTCTGATGTAGATGGTATTGAAATAGTTAAAATTAGATTTTTGAAAAAAGTAAAAAGAATTAAAAATGAACTTTCTTATGATAAAGAAAAACTTGAAGCATTCAAGAATTTATATATTAGTTTTTTTGATGCAGGATATAAAATGGCAGAAGCTTCTATTGTCGTCTCTAATAATGATAAAAAAGTTAAAGAGGAAATCACAGTAGTTCAAGAACTTTCTTTAAAATACGAAAAAGACATTAATCATATTGCAGCTAATCAAATCAAAGAACTTGAGGAAATTTCTGAAAAAAATAAAGAGAGTATTAGCTCTACTCAAATTATTAGTAAAGTTGCAAACTTAGGAATTGGTATTGGTGTATTGATGTTATTCTTTACCTTGCGCTCAATAGTATCTTCTATCTCAACTTTTCAAAGTGGTCTGATTGATTTTTTCAAATATTTAAATAAAGAAGTAACAAGTGTCAAGCTTCTTGATGACAAATCCTCTGATGAGATTGGTCTGATGTCAAAAATAGTGAATAAAAATATAAAAAGAACTGAAGAATTAATCCAAGATGATATACATTTTATAGATGATGTAAAAAGAGTAGTAAACTCAGTTAAAAATGGAATTCTAGTAGAAAAGATTGAGGAGACAACTTCCAATGATTCTTTAAATGAGTTAAAAGTTATTTTTAATGAAATGTTAGATGAAATTAAATCTAATGTTGCTACAGATATCAATAAGTTAAATGTGGCCTTTGCCAAATTTAAATCGCTTGATTTTACTCATAGGATTCCCGATGCAATTGGAAAAACATCTATTGGTTTAAATGACTTGGCTAATACCATAAATGAAATGTTATACAACAATAAAAAAACGGGACTCACTTTGCAAAAAAGTTCTGAGAGTCTTTTGTCAAATGTGGATACTTTAAATAATGTATCAGTAACAACAGCAGCTTCACTAGAAGAAACAGCAGCTGCTTTAGAAGAAATAACTGCAACTATTGTCCACAATACGGATAATGTAATGCAAATGTCTGATTATGCAGATAAATTGTCAAACTCAGCCAACGAGGGAAAAGATTTAGCAAACAGAACATCAACAGCTATGAATGAAATTAATGAACAAGTAACAGAAATCAATGATGCTATTAGCGTCATTGATCAAATTGCTTTTCAAACCAATATTTTATCACTCAATGCAGCAGTTGAAGCTGCAACTGCAGGTGAAGCTGGAAAAGGATTTGCGGTAGTTGCTCAAGAAGTAAGAAACCTTGCAAGCAGAAGTGCACAAGCAGCAAGCCAAATAAAAGATCTTGTTGAAAAAGCGACTTCAAAAGCAAACGAAGGAAAAACGATTTCAAAATCAATGATTGCAGGTTATGAAGGACTAACAACAAATGTATCTAAAAACACTGAAATCATTAAAGAAATAGTTAAAACAACCAAAGAACAACAAGCAAGAATTGAGCAAATTAATGCTGCGATTACCTTGCTGGATCAACAAACTCAAAATAATGCCATGGTAGCCTCAAGAGCAAAAGAAATTGCCAATGAAACATTTGAAGTTGCTGTGAAAATTGTCTATGAGTCAAATGAAAAAGACTTTGAAGGTAAAGATGAATTGGATCATCCTGCATAAAGATTATTTTGTAGAAATGGACTAATAATAAAAGCATTACTGGAGAGGAACTAAAATAGACTCTAGTCAATTAAAAAATGAGATTTAAAAGTTCATGTTAATAAAAGTGTCATCTGTTCAGAATTTTTAGCATTTGTTAAATCTATATATACTCTCAATTTTGAAGGAGTTTGAGGGGGTAAGCTCGTATAATAACTCATATGAACCACTAGATGAGATGCTTAAGATATTTACAACTCAACAATTGTGACAAATCCAATAAATTATTTTAAAAGGAAAAAGAAATATGTTGGGAATTAAGCACTTTAAAAGACGCAATTATGGTACTGCTACGCTTAACTAATGCCATTTCTGGGAGAGTGGTCATTATACACGTTTCGAAGAGAGTATAAAAGAACTGTGTAAACCTTAATAATTAAATTTATTTGATATTATAATCAAGTAGATTATTTGTAAAATGATTTACTTGAGTTTAATCAATCACGAAAAAACAATAAAATCAAAGTATGTGCAATTTTATGTATCGATACCCAGAGATAGAGATTCAAGCTTTGTCCAAAGCTAGTAAAAAAAAGAGAAATTCTTCTTGATGGTAGTGAAAATTTAATTTTATCACTGTTGATCTGGCTACAGTTATTAGGACATAGAAATGGTAGAATTTCTAAATACTAATAAGAGGAATAAAAGATGGCAGGAAAAGGCAAGCATTATAGTCAGGAATTTAAAGATTCAACAATACAATTGGCATTAAATAGTGAGAAATCAACATATAAAATTGCACAAGAGTTAGATATCAGTGATAAAACACTGTATGCCTGGTTAAGAGCTTATAAACAGAAGAATAATTTGCAAAGTAATACTATTCGTTCGTATAAAACAAAATCATCCACTGAAAGTCTAGAAGAGGAAAATCGTCGTCTTCGGAAAGAATTAAAAGATGTTAAAATTGAAAAAGAGATTTTAAAAAAGGCAGCAGCGTACTTCGCAAAAGAAACTCTATAAAGTACGCTTGGATTAGAGAGTATAGAAATAAGTTCAATATTCAAAAGTTATGTCAAGTTTTAAATGTATCACGAAGTTGCTATTATAGGTGGCTTCAAATTGATTATCAAGAAGATACTAAACTCAATGAAATGATTAAAGATGTTTTTATTGGTTCAAGACAAATTTATGGAACAAGAAGAATTAAAAAGCAATTGGAACGATTGTAGGGTCTTATTATATCACGAAGACGTATTGCTAAGATTATGAAGAAACTTGGACTTAACAGTCGTAATAAGCGTAGATTTAGAGTATTAACAACAAATTCAAATCATAACTATGCAATTTCACCCAACAGACTACAACAAGATTTTTATGAAACAACTACAAATCAAGTTTATGTAGGAGACATTACCTATATTCCAACAAACGAAGGTTGGCTTTATTTGGCAACTGTTATTGATTTATACTCAAGAAGAGTTGTAGGTTGGAGTATGGATGAACATATGACAACAACACTAGTTAATGATGCATTATTTATGGCAATAAAAACACGTAACCCAAATAGAGGTTTAATTTGGCACACGTGAACGAGAAAGTCAATATGCTTCTGATTCTCATCGTGAATTAGTGAAAATCATGGAATTATTCAAAGCATGAGCAGAAGAGGAAACTGTTATGACAATACTGTTGCTGAAAGTTTTTTCCATTCATTGAAAACTGAGCTTACGCATCACATTAAATTTGAAACAAGGAGTCAATCTAATCAAGTTATCTTTGAATATATTGAAGTTTTTTATAATCGTCAGAGATTACATTCCTATAATGATTATCTCTCGCCAGTGGAATTTGAAGAAAAAATGTTACTTAATGAAATAGCGGCATAGTATATTTATTTTTGTGTCCTATTTTCTGTTGACAGATCACTAGTTACTTACTAATCTAAAATCATTGCCTTTTTTCTAATTCTTTATATAACTTCTCTATTAAATTAAGATTCTTTTTCATGATTTTGTATAAATAATCTTCATATACTAATATTTCATTTGTATTACTAAGAATTCCAATTTTTATATTTTCGATTCTTTGACTATTCTCTTTGAAATTAATTGTACTACTAAACTTTTCTATTGTTTCTCTATGTCTAGATATATTAGCTAAATAAGTAGTATCTAATTTTGTTTGAACACTTTTTATTTCTTCCAGCTGTTTATAAATATCCATGTGAACTCCTATATTAATTCAATTGCTCGGCGTGAATAATTTTGATAGTACCTAAGAAAAATATATATAAGAGTTGACTATAAAATTTCTTAGGCATAATAGTATCTCACAATATGATTGAATAGTATCTTAAAAATATTATTAATAACTATTTTTTATATCTATACATTTTCACATTTGGAGTATCTAAAAGTTGATTTTTACAAATAAATCCACAAATCCTCTTAAATCAGTTGATTATCTCTATCTTGTACTAATGTTTGCTTGATTTATTTAGTAACCCACTTTTAAAAATTCCACGCGATTTGTATCTCCTTAGGTATATGACATTGAGAATACTATGAAAAATAAAAGGCTTATCACTATTAATAATAGTATCATTTAACTCTTTACATGTAATGACAATTCTATATAGTTATAAGTTCATGTTTTCATAGTTCTTAATTTAATATCATTTATAATAATGAAAACCATATTATTTGTCCCAACTATTGATTTTATGTCCCAATTGAGTTATAATACGTTAAAGAGGCTTGAAATGAAAAAAAAGAATGTTTTAAATTTAATTAAATATCACGCAGAAAAAAATGATTCTTCTTTTAGAAATGAAGCATATGAAATTGCAAAATATTTCGACAAAAACAATGATTATCAACTTTCTGAATATATTATGGCTTTGTTATCAGATACAAATACCTTTTCCCCTCAAATTGATGCAAGTGAAAATGTATTTGTTAACAGAATGGAAACATCAAGCAAGCCATTACCATTACCAAATACAATCAAAGAAAATATTTTAGGCATGATAAATGCTATTGGACATAATGCTGGCATTAATAAATTTTTATTTGAAGGAGCACCAGGTACAGGTAAAACTGAGTCAGTGAAACAAATTGCAAGAATTCTTGAACGAGAATTATTTATTGTAGATTTTGATTCTGTTATTGATAGCAAGTTAGGACAAACATCTAAAAATATCGCAACACTGTTTAATGAAATTTCTTCAGTATCAAATCCAGATAAAGTTATTATTTTGTTTGATGAAATAGATTCTATTGCGATTGATAGAATTAATTCAAATGATTTAAGAGAGATGGGGAGGGCAACTTCTTCTGTTTTAAAAGGGCTGGATAGCCTAAATGATAATATCGTTTTAATAGCAACTACTAATTTATACAAAGTATTTGATAAGGCCTTATCAAGAAGGTTTGATGCTATTATTGATTTTAGTAATTACACAAAGCAAGACCTTATTGAAGTTGGAGAAGCTATTTTAAATGATATGTTACAGAAGTTTAAATTTGCGGGCAGAAACATGAGGTTATTTAAAAAAATACTTCAATATATGGGTGTTATACCGTACCCGGGAGAACTTAAAAACCTTATTAAAGCATCAATAGCATTTAGTGATCCAAGTAATGAGTATGATTACTTAAAGAAGCTTTACACCAATGTTAGTAAAAATGATAAAAACATGGATCCTAAATTTATGCATAATAGTGGGTTTACTGTTAGAGAAATAGAAATTCTAACAGGCATTTCAAAAAGTCAAGTATCCCGAGAGTTAAAGGAGTAATAAATATTGAATAATTTACTACAGTTAAAAGGAAGTTTTGAACAAGCATCAAGTCCAAATAGACCTGGATCACCTAATTTGCCAGCTGGTAAATTTGTAAAAGCATCAAAATTAGAGGAATTATTAAAGAATTTAAGTGAATTATATAAATACTGGAAAAGTCAAAACTTATTACCTGGAGCCCTTATTACGGTGCACTATAATAAAATTGCAGCTAAAAGTAATAGGTTACAAGCTCTCTTGGGGAACAGTTCAAATACTCCTAATAAATCTATAGTAGGTGCTAAATTTTCACTTGATGATTCACCGAAACATATAATTACACATTATGTATCTCAAAAAATCCTAAATGAATCTATAGAACGACTAATGTATAGTATTAATATTGTAAACCAACAGTTTAATGGTGAAATAAGCCATGATATTATTGAAAAAATAAATAAAAAAAAGATTCCATTTATACCTCAATCAATTGCAAAAACAAATTTTCTTAAGGTAATAGTAGATGCGTACTTTGTCGAAAAATTTGATGTATCCATTGATAATGATATGCCTGAGAATGATACCATTATCACTCTATATAAAACTGGTATAAGGACTATTCAATTACTAGAAAGAATAGGAATAAATGTTTTATCTAATCGTATAATGGATGAAACAACTATTTTGTTAAGACCTGACGAATTAGAGGTTTTAAAAACAAAAGCTCCATTCTTAATATCTATGGCAGTTAGTGATTTATCTGAAATAACAAAAGATGATTTCGAATTCATTGATGATGGAGTGATAAGAATAAATTCACCAAAGAACGAGTCAACTATTGGTGTTATAGATACTCTTTTTGATGAAAATGTGTATTTTTCGGAATGGGTAAACTATACTAATATGTTGCCTGACGATATACCTGTTTCAACGAGAGATTATGAACATGGTACTGCTGTTTCATCTATAATCGTAGATGGACCAACATTTAATCCACATTTAGATGATGGATGTGGTAACTTTAAAGTGAAACATTTTGGAGTAGCAAGTGGTAATAGTTTTAACTCATTTTCAATCCTAAGAGATATTAGTGAAATTGTAGTTAAAAATAAAGATATCAAAGTTTGGAATTTATCTTTAGGTTCAAAACTTGATATAAATCGTAATTTTATATCTCCTGAAGCTGCAATTTTAGATAAAATACAGTTTGAGAATGATGTTATATTTGTAATTGCAGGAACAAATTTATCTCCTGGAGAAACTAAAGTCAGGTCAATTGGTGCTCCCGCTGATTCAATTAACTCTATAATTGTAAATTCCGTAGATATGAATAAACAGCCTTCATCATATAGTAGGAAAGGTCCTGTGTTATCATTTTTTATTAAACCTGACATTAGTTATTATGGTGGTGATGCCAAGGAGCCTATGAGGGTTTGTACTCCAAGGGGAGAATCATTTGTTAAAGGAACTTCGTTTGCAGCACCTTGGATTTCTCGGAAACTTTCATATTTAATTGACATATTAGGATTAAGCAGAAATATTGCAAAGGCATTAATTATTAATTCTGCAACAGGATGGGATAAACAGCAAAATGATTCATCGCTTGTAGGTCATGGGGTTGTACCAAAAAAGATAAAAGATGTTATATATTGTGCTGATGATGAAATACAGTTTGTTATAGAAGGTGTTTCTGAAAAATATAATACATACAATTATAATATACCCATTCCTGTAGTTAAAGAAAAACATCCTTTTATTGCAAAAGTTACGCTTTGTTATTTTCCAGCTTGTGAAAGAAACCAAGGTGTAGATTATACTAATACAGAACTTGATATTTCTTTTGGTAGATTAAATGGCAACTCAATTAAATCTATTAATAATAATTATCAAACAAAGGAATATGAACATCATACATGGGAAGAAGATGCTCGAAAATTTTTTAGAAAATGGGATAATGTAAAACATATACGAGAGGTTTTAACTGGAAGAAACGGAGAAAAAAAGTCATATGAAAATGCTTCATGGGGATTGAGCCTTAAGACAAAAGAACGACTTGAAGAGAAATTTGGAGAAGGTCTTAAGTTTGGTATTGTAATAACGTTAAAAGAAATACATGGAATTAATAGAATAGACGAATTTATTAGAAATGCACAACTGAGAGGTTGGCTGGTTAATAAAATAGATGTAGATACTAGAATTGACATTTTCAATATTGCAGAAGAAGAAATCGAGTTCGAGTAATCTACTAAAGAAAAAAAGTACAACGAATTAGCTATCTGTAAGTTTGTGACTTCTGATGATACACTTAATACTATATTGGTAATGTGTATATTCTTCATTCCAGAAACAAAGATATGTCTAAAGTAATGAAATGTTAATTAGACTTGTTTCTAATTCTAGAAAGTGAAATTTACCTGGAAATAAAATTTTAATGAATAGTTTTTTTTACTTTCTCACTTTAAAAGAAGAAATAAAATAAACAATATATCTTGGTAAGATTTGTAAATCTAATCTGTTAAAAAATTAATGTAATAGGCTATTAATTTTTTTGTCAATTTAAAGGTGACATAAAGGTAGAAAATGGGAGAATCGCAATATGCGGAAATAATTATTTTAGATTATCCCAAACAATTCTTTAAAAATATTTGTTTTTGCAGAACAATAGATATTATTGTTTTATCGACGGAAGTATCTCTCTTATTACCATGAAGAAGAGGGGTCACCGCCATTAAGTTAAGGAATTAATTATTCTAAAAAACTACATATCCAATAGATTATAATATTAGGAAACTAAAAGATTTTACAATTGATAAGCTAGTCTTTTTAAATTATATAAAAGCCTTATCTAAGGCTTTTATAGGTACTTTTTAGCTATAATATAAAATATTATAAAGGTTGATTATGTTAAAAAAAACTGCCGAAATTTCAGCAGTTTTTAGAAATATAAAAAGAGATGAAGAATTTCAAACCAAACATAAAATTGGTAAGAATTCTTTCACAAGAGATAGAAAGTTGGGATTTGATAAAATAATGACTATGATGATTAAAAAGAGTAATAAGTCTTTACAAAATAGCATTAATGATACTCAATTTACATTAGGTGAAGATGTTACTATCTCCAATAGTGCATATACACAAGCAAGAGCCAAACTCAACTATACAGCCTTTGAGGAGTTTGCTAAAATGGCTTCTGACATCTTTTATAAAGATGATGAGTATGAAACATATAAAGGTTATAGAATTTTAGCTATAGATGGTTCAGTAACAACACTTCCAAATACAGATGATGTAAAAAAAGAGTTTAACCCTATGAGAGTTAAATGCCAAATCAAAGATTTTGTAAAAGATGTATCTCAAGCTAGAATATCTTGTTTGTTTGATGTACTCAATAATGTTGCTATAGACTCTTCCAACACTAATAAAAATAAAAGTGAAGATAATGACATAATAGCTTATGATGAGAGAACGTTAGCTGTGCAACATTTAAATCATTGCAGTAAAGATGATCTAACTATTATGGATAGAGGATATCCTTCATTTGAACTGTTTGCAGCAGTACATAATCAAACTAATATACTTTGTAGACTAAGAAAGAATATCTTCACAAAAGCAAAATTTCTGTTTGATGCACATTCTCCTAAAAAAGATGTAATACTTGATATAAATGCACCTAAGTATTTAAGAGATGCATTAAGAAAAAACAACATACCTACAAAAATAAAAATTAGATTTATTCAGGTTATATTAGATAATGGTACAGTTGAAGTACTCGCGACAAATGTCTTAACTACTGATAAGCTAAAGACATCAGATTTTAAAGAACTATATGCGCTAAGATGGGGTATTGAGACTTATTTTGATCTCATTAAAAATAGACTTGGATTAGAAAATTTCACTGGTCAATCAGTACTAGCAGTAAAACAAGATTTCTTTGCAACAATATTTTTAACAAACTATGAATCAGCAATGACTTATGATATAAATGAGGAATTAAAAGAAAAAACTAAAGACAATAAATATGTTCAAAAGGTCAATAAGGCAGTATCATTCAATATCATTAAGCATAAAGTATTTGATTTATTTTATAGTGATGAGCCATTAGACGATATGCTTGAACATATGGAGAAGTTATTTTTAACAAATACAATAGTTGTAAGACCAAATAGAAAATCTAAACCAAGACTTGATAAAGATATTCATAAATCAACAATTGCTACAAACTCCATAAATCATCTTAAAAGAAAGAAGAAATTTGTTGGGAATTAAGATGATTATACTTCGTAACTATGGGCTTTATGAGCTTAACTTAATGCCGTTGGGGGGGGGGATGATATAATCTGCTACCTTGATTACCCATGAAGGTTTAAAGTAGTTTTATTTCCCTTTTTTTCTCTTAATCAATACTTCTAAATCGTAGTTTTTGAACTACCAAATTTAATCTTAT
>Ga0209826_1000166_pt1 | contig 44940 bp, 36 predicted proteins | sample GOMGulsemesocosm_5_FD_184637 | JGI IMG/M metagenome (GOLD analysis project Ga0209826, IMG submission 184637) | Methane-oxidizing microbial communities from mesocosms in the Gulf of Mexico - GOM15C Gulf of Mexico (SPAdes) (version 2) | ecosystem: Environmental > Aquatic > Marine > Cold seeps...
TTGTTGGCCAATGCAAAGGCGCCGACGACAAAAGGCCGACCTCCAGCCTCCTTTTCGATGCTGGCAACAGCCAACCCGCCATAACCTGCGCCCAACAACAGGAGCCAGATGGTTCCCAGCGAAATATGCCAATTCAGCCCATGCAACATTTAGGGTTCCCTATAGATGGCCCGGTTAGGGACCGCTGATCGATTTCATGGCGGCATCACCGAGACCGTTGTTGGAGAAGAGACTTCATAATTAGGCGCTCTTTAGCGGGCCAAGCGCGTCGAGAAGACTGACCCTTCACAAGCGTTTCAACAACGCCACCCCCACCTAAAAGCCCAATTCCTTCGTCGGCAACCCATGGTTGCAGCAAGCCTCCAAACCTTGAGACGCCGCTCAGCCCTTCAGCCTGGATGTCTCCAAGCGGCACTCAGGGCTGGGATACTGGCGCTTGAGCCGCTTAATCGTGGCCGACAGGCGTACCGCCAACTCAGCGTGTCGCTTGTGCACATGCATATAAACTGGGCCCAGGTAAAAACTGTCCTGCAGGGCCACGGGGCGGCCCACCTCCGCCATAAAGCGGCTTATCATAATTCCCGGCAGAGCCACCAGATCAATTCGCCCAGCCATCAACATGGCGGCTGCTTGTTTGAAACTTTTGAAGGGCACCAGGTCGGCCCTAGGCCAGTGCTCCCGCAGTATGCTACGGCCTTCGGGACCGCCAGCCAAAGCACCTATCTTGGTCGATGCCTCCAGGCCCTTGACGTCCGCGAGTGTATGACTCTGCAGCCGATACAGGAGTGCGCAGGGCCTAAACAGCGGCTCTTCCACCCGCACCACATTCTCAAAAGCCTTTGCCATATTCAGGCTGCGCCCCAAATCCGCATCTATCAAGCCAGTATTGAGTTGCGCTATCAGGCGCCTGCCAGGGAAATACTGCAGACCCATGCTATAGCCCTGCTGAGCCAGTGCTTTCTTCACCAATTGCGGAACATAGCCCTGCTTGCCTTCGCCCTTGGCGAAGGCAAAGGTGCCGACACTAAACGGTTTGAGTTCAGGTTCGTCAGCGGCCAGCATCGGCGTCAACAACCAAGCCACCAGCAATATCGACAGGCATCGCAACACCATCACGTCACCGCCCACCAGCCTGAAAACCTGAGGAGGCTTCCGGCGCACAACCGGGTAGCGGAAAGCGGCGTTTGAGCAGTTTAATGCTCGCCGCCAAGCGCACCGCCAGTTCGTCGTGGCGCCTGTGTACATGCAGATAGCTGTCGCCGAGCTTAAAGACACTCGCCAAGCTCAGAGGTTTATCTGTACCGGTGATTAAAGCGGGGGCCTGCACGTCGGGGATCACCAAAAAATCTATACGCTCATGCATTAACATCTTGACCCCCTGCGCAAGGGTCTTAAACGACACCAACTCCACCGAGGGAAACTTCCTCAACAGGGTTGAGGCCACACCAGGTGCACCCGCATAAACACCCAAGCTCGCCGGAGATTCGGCATCGCTCAAGGCCAGCTGATCGCGCTCCTTCAGGCGATAAATCAAACCGCAAACTCGGCTGATGGGCTCCTCAACGCGCACTATATTCTCAAAGCCTCGCGAGAGGTCGATCGCACGAACCAAGTCAGCGTCTATCGCGCCGGTATTGAGCTGCGCCATCAAACGCTTACCCGGCATATACTCCAGCCGCATTTGGTAGCCATATTCAGACAGTGCACGTCCAACCAAGAGCGCTACCCGATTCGGCCCTTTAATGTCTTTAACGAAACTGAAGGTGCCAACCACGAACTCCTTGCCTTCCTTTTCCGCGGGTCCTTGTCCTTCGAAAACTGGTTCGACGAATACCGGTTCCGCGAATACCTGCTCCGTGAGTACAGCAGGGCTCAACCACAAACAACAAAACACAAACAGCCATCGACGCGGCATAACATCTCTCACGGGATACAGGTCTATTCAGTATAGGAAAGCTCGGCGAGCAGCGCCCTTTGTTGGCCTCACCAAGAAGTCGATGAGCGCGCCAAGCTAAACCCGCTTAAAAGGTTTAAAGCTGGCGATCAATTTCGCCCACTACACACTCGTCGCGTGGAGTCTCGTCGCGTAGGTGTTCGATGGACTTAGCCAGCGCCGAGTCCGTAAAACACAGCACGGCTAGCGTGCTGCCATAAAACGCAACACCGGCTCTCCCTAATGTTTAGATAAGGTCTGGGGGGGGGGGACATCACCTCCAGTAGAGGCCACAAAATAGCTCCCCCTGGATTACAACCACAAGGCTCACCCTTCAAATAAGAAGCTCGCCATGTCGACTAAGCGCTCTTCATAACCCTGAAACGAGTGATCCCCGCCCGCCTCGATCAGCGTTTTACTGGCTTGGTATTTTTTTTCAGCTTGGCGGTAATCCAATGTTTCATCGCCCGTTTGCGCTAACAGCCAGTAAAGCTCAGAGCGCTGGGGCTCAGGGAAATCAACCCTGCGAAGCTGCTCAGCGTGCTCAGGCAACATCTGGTAGCGGTCAGCCGTGTAGTAGTTGGATAGCGTTTGACCGTACAGGGCACTGACCATGTCATACGGCTTGACTGAGGGGTTCACCAACACCGTACGCACGCCATAGGTTTCTGCTAGGTAAGTACCCCAGAAGCCGCCTAAGGAACTGCCAATCACCCCCACGCTCATGCCTGCGGCCTGCTGTTCAGACATAATCTGATCCAGCTGCTGTCGTGTCTGCTCTGGGTAGGGGCTCAAGTAAGGACATAGGTAGCGAACATCGGCCCTATGCTCGGCAAGCCAGTGAGCGGTTTGCTGCGCTTTTGTTGAACTGGGTGAACTGAGAAAGCCGTGAAGGTATAACAGAACGTGCATGATGACAGACCCAACTAGGCCAGCGCCTTAGGGCGCTGTGGTACACAAAATAACGAATCAGTAGCCGCCAGAGCTGAATTCAATGGGGTAGTGTTTACTGGTTATGCGTTCAACGCCCGTTTGAAAATGGCCGTCAGGGTGTAAATCAAACCAGCGGTAACCGGGCATCGCCTTGTCCAATGCGAAGTCGTCTTCAAGCGGTTTGAACTGGATACAGGTCGACGGTGTCGCGCGCAGCTCAATGTGCTTGTACTGAGCCTCGAATGACTGGTGTACGTGACCCCAGATCAAGCCCTTCACGTGTGAGTGTCGCCCCAGTTCATCCAGTAGGGCTTCGGCATTGCGAATAATGTATTTATCCATCCAAGCGCTTCCGACAAGGACCGGCTGATGGTGAACAAACACCAGCGTATGTTTATCTGTGTCAGCCAGCAGGCCTTGCAAACGCGCCATTTCGGCAGGCCGCACCTCTCCATGCACAGCCTCTGGCACACTCGAGTCGAGTAAAATAATGCGCCAGTTAGCGATATCCACATGCCGATAAAACAAATTGGGTCGCTCAATCGTTTCCATGACTTGGGGTTGATCGTGATTGCCCGCCAACCAACCAAGTGGCAATTTCAATTTTGCCCAAACAGAATCCAAAAATCGCGTATAGGAAGTACTGGCACCGTTGTTGGAAATATCGCCGGTAGCCAAGAGTAAATCAGCAGACGATTCACGGGTCACCAGCATCTCGAGTACATCACCTAGACTCTCATCTGTGTTCAAACCCAACAGGCAATCACCCGCCTGCGCACCTAGGTGGCAGTCGGTAATCTGTAATACACGCAAGGTTTTATTGGCCTCTGCGTGAATATGTTGATGTCCCGGCATTTTGCTTCCTATCCATTGCCCCAAGGCATCCTGCCAATAGGGTCACATTCACTTAACCGTGCAGGTTGAGCTCCTGCCGCGATAATCCATGTTGCAAACTGTTGTCCAGCCACTCACTGAGAAACTGGTTACATTGCGCTTTTTCATCCGCCAAATACATCTTGCTGTTGGGGTAATCATAACGCGCAGCCAAGCGTTTGTGCCGACTCCAAGCCAATACTTCAGCCATATGTGCATCGTGATATAAGCGTACCTGTAACAGCAACTGTTTACTGCCCCAAGCTCGGGTGCCCGAGCTTAAGAAACGTTCCTGCTGATCTATCTCCACCGTGGTGGTATAACGGGCTCGATCAACGACCTGAACATCCGTTTTCCAACGGTGTTCAGGGCTTATCTCAAGGTCGAAGCTCCAACTGCCACCTTCGGGCAGGTTGGGAAGCAGCTTCAGTAAACGGGCATAGTTCCCTTCACAGCAAGCAATATGACCGGCGAGATCGACACGGTAACGGCGCCGTTCGGCCAACCCTGTAAAGTCAGACTGGTAGGGTTGCTGGCTGTTGTCAAACGCTGGCGTGTAGCGTGCCTTACTGCCATCTGATTGCGCCATTATCCCTCCCATGCATCGTAAAATCTGTTAAGAGCGTCGCTAAATTCAACAATTGACCGCTCAAATATTTAACCAGCCATTCGCAAACCTCGTCAGCCGTGTACCTGCCCGCGTCACTCAATAATAGGACAAGCATCATCATATAGCCGCATCGTCTCTACAGCGTCAACTCTGATCGTAATTTTAGACGATTTGCCTGTAGCCATTGCAAGCCAATCATGGTCGCGGCGTTATTAAATCGCCCACTGTAAATCTCGGTGAAAACGTCGTCTGCGGGTATCACGAATAGACGGATGTCCTCGCCTTCTGTATCCAAGCCACTGACACCACCATGGCAGCCACTTAAGTCCGCAATAGCGCAATAGACATGCAACTTCTCCGTACAGCCGCCGGGGCTTGCCATGTAGTTACAAATGTATTCTATCGAGGTGGGCGCGAGGCCGGTTTCTTCCTGCATTTCACGCAGTACGACGGCGTCTAGATCCTCTTCACCTGGGTCCACCATGCCGGCGACCACTTCTAGGCACCAGGGGCCATTCGGGTCTTCGAAAGCCCCCGGGCGGATCTGTTCTACCAGACCAATCAAATCATTGGCAGGGTCGTAGAGCACCGCGCCTATGGCCTCACCACGGTGGAGCACTTCGCGGGAAATAGTGTTGCTCCAACCACCCTCGTAGAGACGGTGCCGATATTTGAGTTCCTCAAAACGAAAAAAACCCTGAAACAGGGTTTTTCGCTCGAGGATTTCCACATCAACTAAGCCAAACTGTGGCTTGAGAAAATCCTTCGTCATAATCTGTACTCACATAGAACACTTGAGGAGCCTCTGATCAATTCCATGCTGGCGTCACCGGGACTTTTGCGGGAGAAGATACAAGGCGAAGCGCACAGCGAATGTCTAGACCTTCGCAAGCGTTTCAACGCAGTAGATTCCCCGCAAAATCCCGGCCCCGAAGGGGTTCGGCCCCAAACGCGCCCTGACTTCGTTGCGCCGCTCGCTGTATAGCCGTGCATGCAGCCTTCGCGATGCGCCTAGTCAGAGCGCGTTTTGGACTCGAATGCCGCTCACCAGCGAATTGATCAGAGGCTCCATACTCAGTCGGCGGAAGGTCCCATTGGGAAGCCCACCGCTCGCTTCAAATAATGTTCATTATACCTTCTGGTAAATCTCCGCGCCCTGTTCTCTAAATTCTTTCGACTTTTGCTTCATCTCAGCTTGCACGTCGATCATCTGCACCGTCATCTCTTCGCCCTCGGCCAATGGCGTAATCTCTGTGCCATGAAGCGCCGCGTAGTCGCGCACTTCCTGACTGATTTTCATGGAACAGAATTTCGGACCACACATCGAGCAGAAGTGCGCCACCTTGGCCGAATCTTTCGGCAGGGTTTCGTCGTGGTAAGAGCGGGCGGTATCCGGATCCAAACCCAAGTTGAACTGATCTTCCCAGCGGAATTCGAAACGCGCTTTACTCAAGGCATCGTCGCGCAGCTGCGCGCCTGGATGCCCCTTCGCCAAGTCAGCGGCGTGCGCCGCAATCTTGTAGGTGATGATACCGACTTTAACGTCGTCCTTGTTCGGCAGGCCCAAATGCTCTTTCGGCGTTACGTAACAAAGCATCGCGCAACCGAACCAACCAATCATGGCCGCACCAATTCCGGAGGTAATGTGATCGTAACCCGGGGCTATATCGGTGGTCAGCGGGCCGAGGGTATAGAAGGGCGCCTCATCACACACTTCAATCTGCTTATCCATATTCGCTTTGATCATGTGCATCGGCACGTGACCAGGGCCTTCGATGAAACACTGTACGTCATGCTTCCAGGCAACCTTGGTCAGCTCACCGAGGGTTTCAAGCTCACCGAACTGCGCTTCGTCGTTGCCATCGGCAATCGAACCCGGACGCAGACCATCACCCAGCGAGAAGGTCACGTCATAGGCCTTCATGATTTCGCAGATGTCTTCAAAGTGGGTGTAGAGGAAGTTTTCCTTGTGGTGCGCCAGGCACCACTTGGCCATGATCGAACCACCGCGCGATACAATACCGGTCACACGTTTAGCCGTCATAGGCACGTAGCGCAGCAATACACCGGCGTGGATGGTGAAGTAATCCACACCCTGCTCGGCCTGTTCGATCAGCGTATCCCGGAAAATCTCCCAGGTCAGATCTTCGGCGACGCCGTTTACTTTTTCCAACGCCTGGTAGATCGGCACAGTACCGATGGGCACATGCGAGTTGCGAATGATCCACTCGCGGGTCTCGTGAATGTTCTTACCGGTAGACAGGTCCATCACGGTGTCGGCGCCCCAGCGAGTGCCCCAGGTCAGCTTCTCAACTTCTTCTTCAATAGAAGATCCCAGCGCAGAGTTACCGATGTTGCCGTTGATCTTTACCAGGAAGTTGCGACCGATGATCATCGGCTCCACTTCTGGGTGATTGATGTTCAACGGAATAACCGCACGACCGCGGGCGACTTCGCTGCGCACAAATTCGGCGGTAATTTCGTCGGGGATGCTGGCACCGAAGCTTTCACCGGCGTGCTGCTGCTCGAGCAAACCCTGCTCGGCGGCTTCACTGCGCGCCATGTTCTCGCGGATGGCAATGTATTCCATCTCCGGCGTGATGATGCCCTGGCGTGCGTAGTGCAGTTGGGAAACATTCTGGCCAGCTTTGGCGCGACGCGGCTTGCGCTGCAGGTCAAAACGCAGCGCGGACAGGTCTTCGTTTTCCAGGCGTTCGTTGGCGAACACAGAACTGTTCTGCTGCAGCAGTTCAGTGTCGTCACGCGACTCAATCCACTGGCTGCGCACATCATTCAGACCTTTGCGCAGGTCAATCTGCACGTCCGGATCCGTGTAGGGACCCGAGGTGTCGTACACGCGCACTGGCGTGTTTTTTACCACTCCCTTGTCGGTCACGGTATCGGACAGAGCGATCTCGCGAACCGGTACACGAATAGAAGGATCGGAACCCTCTAGATAGACCTTGGTGGAATTTGGCAGCGGGGCAATAGAGGCTTGATCGACCTGGGCGCTCTCGCTGAGAATTCTTACGTCACTGGCAATCTTGACACTCATGAACTTACTCCTTGGAGGAAACCCTCGACGGGCTCCTTGTTCAACCTAAAAGGCTATTGATGTGCCCGTTAAGGGCTTTTATTAAAATTCGTCGGGGCTTTTTTAAAAATCCGCTGAAGGCTCGCTATCAGAACCCGCCGAGGGCTTCTCATTAAAATCCGCTGAGGGCTCTTCATTAATATCTGCTACGGGCTCTTCAGTGGCCTCGGCATCACTAGGCCACTGTCGATAAAAGTGATTCAGTGGCCCATGGTTCTGTACCTCAGCTCCGCCTGGGGTTTCGCTGCGAGCAGCGCCCAGCCCACCAATCTTTAATTGGTCGGCGTGAAAGAGGGCGCCACTGAGGAATTTCTTGGCTTCGGCGACGGCGTCACCCAGAGGGATTTGAAGGGCCAAACAGGCGGCAATAGCGGCGGCCAACGTGCAGCCGGTGCCGTGATTATTCTGGCTGTTGATACGTTCGCTGGCAAAGCGCTCGAAGGCTTCAAACGTCTTGCCGGTGGCAGGATCGAGTCGCTGACTGAGCAGCCAATCGACGCTCAAGTTACGACTCGTCTCATCCTGCGTATCCGGCGCGTGGCCCCCCTTCACCAAGACGGCCTGCGGCCCTAAGCGCAGCAACGCTTCGGCCTGGTCGTGTAATTGATCATTGGTCTGCGCGACACTCACCTTCAGCAGCGCGGCCAGCTCCGGCAAGTTCGGCGTCACGAGGGTCGCAAGGGGCAACAACTGTTTAATCAAGACTTGCTGACCCGCCTCACTCAACAGTCGACTGCCGCTGGACGACACCAATACTGGGTCGACGATCACTGGACAGCTTCGGCCTGCCGCTCGGCGCTGCTCTAGCCAGTCGACCAACTCGAGTACCAGTTGCTCATTGCCGAGCATACCCACCTTGATGGCCGCCAGTTCGATATCCACATCAACGGCGTCAAGCTGCGCGCGCAGTTGTTCGGCCGTGACCGGCCAGGAGTGCTCTACGCCTAACGTATTTTGCGCGGTGATGGCGGTAACCGCCGTACAGGCGTAGACACCCAGCGCGGCGCAGGTTTTCAGGTCCGCCTGCAGGCCGGCGCCAGCGCAGCTGTCACTGCCGGCAATCGTCAAGACAACAGGCGAGGGCGCGCGCCCACGAGCGTGAGGTGTGTGTGGACTATTATTGCGATTGGTCACTGGAGCTCCGGTACGGGATCCAGTTCGAGCGGACAGAAAGAAGATGGAGCCAAATGGGGAGCTGAGAAAGAAACGCGAAGCAGCTTCATTCTCCCAAGTAACTCACCTTGTTCCCTACGCCGGTACTAACCGGATCAGGTCGACGGGTCACTCTCAGCCAAATCGACAGCGAATCATTAATTTTATGATTCGTCTGGATTCAGCACCCCGACAAGATGGCGTCAGTCTATGCGTGAGCCCCCGCGCTGTAAAGGGTGATGCGACAATTCAACCTTTCAATAAGCCTAGATAGGAGGTATGGCGCTCATTGGGAATGAACGCGCCTTAGAAAGATATAGACCTGCCTGAACATAATCGCTCCTGCGCATCCTTGGTCACTCTTGCGCATCCTGCGCCCGTGACACTGGTGCACCCCTGCACGACGCGCCTGCGGTATACCGCTCTTCCGCCCCACAAGGATGTGGGAAGTGGAGAAAACGCAGGAGCCGTTTTCTGCCTGAACATCGCCACTCCTGCGCATCCATGCGCCCGTGGCATACCGTTCATCCTGAACATAAAAAACGGAACCAGTTTCCTGATTCCGCTTTAGGGTCACACTCTGACGAAAAATCGCTTAACGGATTACTCTAAACGTTGGTCTTCAACATCAATGACTCAAACATAATGGCGTTGTGATTGCTGGCGTCGCGTTTCGGCTCGTCCATCAGTTCCACATTGGGGAAACGCTTCATCAGCTCGCACATGGTTACATACAACTGATTTTTTGCCATGGCCGCGCCTATGCAAAAACGCGGCCCATAGCCAAATTGCAGCTCGGGTTTAAAGACCCGGGTGACATCAAACTGCCCGGGGTTTTCACAGTAGTCGGGATCGTGGGATTGCAGCTGCGGCATCATCAACACCATCTGCCCCTTGGTGATCTTCTCACCCAGGTACTCCATGTCCTCACGGGCGTAACGCGCAAAGCCCATCTTCGCCATCACACCCCAGCGCTCAACCTCGGCGAAGGCGTGACCAAAGGCCTCGGGCGTCTCAATCGCCGTCGCCACCTGATCCCTGTGCTTAAGCAGCGCGTAGATCATCCACTGTTGCGCCATCAACGTGGTATCGGCACCCGCGCCGACCAGCGCTAGGACTAGAGTAATGATGTCCCACTCTTCGAAGTCCGGGTTTTCCGCCTCAACCTGTAGCAGAGCACTGAGAAAATCATTCTCGGCCGGCTGCTCGCGACGCTCGGCGATCACCTCCTTGAGGATATCGATGGCCACATTGCTGGCTTCAATCGCCCGCTGGCGCTGCTCCTCTGGCAGGGTCGGATTCCAAGCCTCGGTAAAGTGCAAAACCACCGGCTTGAAGTCCTCCCAGTACTTCTCGGGAATACCGACAATCTTGGTGATGGAGATAAACGGAATCTTTTCGGCAATCTCTTTCTTGTAGTCAAACACCTCGGGAGAACCCAATTCATCAAAGAGTTTCTGCACTTCGGGTTCTATGCGGCGCTGAATTTCTTCCACTACATTGCGGGAGAAGGCCGGTGAAACAATCTTGCGTATCAAGCGGTGATGAACGGGGTCGGCCAGCAGGCTGTGGCCAATCAGGGCCCGCTCGAAGTTGCCCCACTCGGATTCTGGCGGACGGGCGTGGGCGAACTCCCAGTCGTAGAAATCCGATGAGAAGGGCTCATTTTTCCAACAGTCGGCTATGTCGGTCATCTGGGTGATGACCCAAGCCTGCCAGGGCTCATAAAATACGAAACGCCCGCGCTTAGCCAGCGCCAGACACTGGGGCACGGGATCGTCACAATATTCCTGGGAAAAAGGATTAAAAATGTCTCCTAAAGGGGGCAATTCCTGCGTGGTCGTATCCGTCACAGCGTCATTCATCATTCTCATCCATCGACTGGGCTCTTCACCAAAGGGGAAAGCCCCTTCAGCCTAATTTAAGCCCAGCATTACACAGTACTGAAAGTAGTCACAGTGACTAACCTGCATCCCTCTCATGAATTTCACTCATGTACTTGGTGAACTGCCTAGCCCAACTGGCAAACACTAAACGCACTTCGTGCTGATTATTAAACCGTGTGTTGCGCTGCCAGCGATACCCAGCCACTCGCCTGTCCTCGATGGTTGCCAACAAACGACCGTCCACACCATCGTGGAGCTGCATGGCCATAGTGAGCGTTCCTGCGCCTTGGCTGACGTATTTCTTGCTCACATCGCGGTCTTTAAAGTTATCCTTAGGCGCTAGCGGAGCTATCTCCAGCAGTTGGGACTTCACCACCAGTACCCCTGCGGCCGGCTCAGCCTTCAAGCTGTAGCCTTTTAACAACAAAGCTTTAGTCATGGCTTCACGGTATTGCTTGGCAAACCGCTGGCGATCCGTATCCGTCATCTCCCACTTACCACGCGGATAAATGCGGCTATCTGGGCGAAAGTTAACTACCGTACTGCTGGCATCTAGCGGTTCAACATAAAGTGCTTTAAAACCCTCTAGCTCGGCATCAAGAGCCACAAAAACCTCATCAAAACTGACACCCGCAACGGGACTAAGGCCGCCCTTTGTTTCTCCCCCTTCTTTTAAGTGTGGACTTCCAGTACAGGCGGTCAAAAATGTTATCGCCAGCATGAGACAACCCAATGATGATTTTTTCATTCATTCTTTCCTCAATTATATGTGCGTCCTGATATTCAAGATTTAGCATTCGGCAGGTGCTTCAAAAGATCCTTCACATAGCGGCGAATCCGCGCCTGCTTTTCAGATGCTGCAGCCTTCGGGTCGACAAACGCCTCGACGGAACTGCGCCAGACAGCTCGGCCTAATTTACTGTCGACGATTGCCAGCGCCATCGTGCCTTTTGGATATTCCTTCGACACCCCCACAAGTGCGGGGTATACACGGAAAATATTATTAGCCGTCGCGGTAGCCTGATCATCGCCTAAGGTCATCAAGCTGATCAGCTGGTAACGCGTGACCTCTGGCGTCAATAGATAACCCTTCGCCTGTAACTGGTCTGCGATTTCATTTTTCGCAAACTCACTGCCACGGTCGTCGGTCGGCTGGCGAGGCGCCGTGGTATCAAGCACACTGATCACATCCGAATACCAACTGAGTGGTGTATGGGCGGTGACCGGCATGTTGGGTTGCGTCAAGGTAACCGCTACGCTCTGCTTCAAAGGATCACGCTGCGCGGGCTCCGTGATACAGCCAAGCAATCCTATGCAACAAAAACTCAAGACTATTATTTGGAAAAAACGCTTTCGCTTCACTGCTTTCATCATCACCCGTTTCCTTAAACTAGCGTTCAGATTTAGTCGCTTAGACTTAATGGCGACCATTCTAATGCCTCTCTTTTAACAGAAGCTGAACGACCTAACCTACAAGCATAAGGCCGTCTCCATACAGCCATCACCATAGACCACAATGTTTAGAAAAACGCGACTGAGAGGTCGATTATTAACACTAATTTACCAGCCCCAATGGTCGACGCTCTATTAGCAAACCGCTACACTGCCGTGGCAATCATCATCTATATGTATTTTTCACTGGATAAACATCTCTAGTCTCTCTGTACGATTGCCCCAATTTCTCTAGATAAGCGCGCTCGGCAAACTGTGCCGCACAGCGCTTTCACAGGATTCAATATGATTAAGCGTCATCCCTCATTGCTCGTCACTGCTCTCGCGGCAGTCATCAGCTTCAGCGCGGCGACCAGCCAGGCCAGCAGTCTGCAGGATATGTACGCCCTTGCACTGGAAAATGATCACCAAATCAAGGCCGACACCGCCGCCTACCGAGCCGGCATGGAATCTAAAAACATCGCCCGTGCAGGCCTGCTGCCACAAATAAGCGCCACGGCTCAGTTCTCTGATACCACTATCGACAGCAGCGGTTACCAAGGTTCGCCCGTTAACGCCGTAGTAGCCAGCAGCACTGACAGCCAAAATGAGGTTTACAAAGTTAGCCTGACCCAACCCATTTTCAACATGGCGGCTTGGTACGGGTACCAACAAGGCAAGGCCTTGAGTCAACTGGCCGAAGCACAATTCAACGCCGACCAGCAAACGTTGATCATCCGCGTCAGCGAGGCCTACTTTAATGTGCTGCGCGCCATCGACAATATGGAAACTGCGCAGGCAGAGGAAAAAGCTTACGCTCACCAGCTCGAGCAGACCAAACAGCGTTTTGAAGTGGGCCTCACCGCCATCACCGACGTTCACGAAGCGCAAGCCGTCTATGACACCGCCACCGCCACTACACTGGAAGCGCTCGGCAACCTCGGTATCAGTTTTGAAGAACTTGAAGTGTTGACTGGCCGCAGCCACGACAGCGCCTCGCCACTGGTCGACAACTTTCCGGTTGTCCAACCTGAGCCAGCCACTCGCCAGGCGTGGGTCGACTTCGCGCTGAAGAACAACCATGCGCTGAAAGTCGCCAAATTCAACTCGGAGTCCGCACGCCAGAATTCACGCGCCAAGACCTCAAACCACCTGCCCACGGTGACCGGCAGCTACACCTATACCGACAAAGACGACACCAACACCTCGATTGATTTCCTCGGTACCAATTTTGATGCGGACAGCCGTAACGAAGATGGCAACACCATCGCCATCTCGGTCACTGTCCCTATTTTTACCGGTGGTCGCACCTCTGGTGAGCGTCGCCAAGCACATCAGCAATTCATGCAGTCGCAGGAGACTTACAACAAGGCCCTGCGCGGCACCATTCAATCTGCACGCTCTCTGCACCTGTCGGTAACCATCGACGTGGCGCAGGTAAAAGCGCGCAAGCAGGCCATTACCTCAGGCCAGAGCGCATTGGAGGCAACACAAGCGGGCTATGAAGTTGGAACGCGCAACCTCGTTGATGTGCTCGTTGCCCAACGCAATGTTTTCAATGCTCAACGCAACTACGACAACACCCGCTACGACTACATTCTGAGCATGCTGCGACTCAAAGAGTCGGCCGGCCTGCTGTCACCAACGGACGTGCAGGACCTGAACCGCTGGCTAGACCTAGACAAACCTGTCATGCGCAGCCTGTTTGAAAAGTAAACAACTAGGCCAAGGTATTAAGAAAAATACCTTGCGCACAAAAAAGCCCCCATTGATTTTTCAGTGGGGGCTTTTTTGTTGAAAGGCGTCAAGGACAAACACCAAAGATCGCCCCACCTACCCGTCACAAACGCCTGTCGATAAGTTGCGCGATACGCTGGGGTAATTCTCCGTCTTGCTCTACCTCACCATGGCTGGGTATGAGCGTGGTGGGTTTATCCTGCTGAAGCTGTGCTAACACCCAACGCTTAAAGTCTCGTTTATCATCGAGCAACAACCATTTTACAAATTGACTCATTTTTAAACCGGGTGCGGTGTCGAGAATCTTTTGCAGTGTTCGCGCGATGGGTTGATTCGAGTATCGCTCGTAATTTTGAAAACTATCACAAGTGATCCACAACGCGCCTTGACGAGCATCGCGTCGACTTAACCAAACATCCCCGCCTCGGTGACCGGGAGGCACGAGCACTTCAAAACTATCGGGTAGGTTCGGCACTTCAAGCTCAAGAGGGGTTATATCCGTGAAACCTTTTTTACTAAGCCGCTTTATCGCTTTCTTGCTTGCGTACAATTTGGCATCAGGGTAACGCGCAAGCCAAGCCTCGACCCCCATGTAATGAAAGCTATTGGGCATGACAATACTCAGCCGAGAGTCCGCATGCGGGCAGATGTCAGGCCAAGCATGCAGCATCGATGCACCGGGACTTATTAGCACCCACTCCCGCTCAGCAACTTTTAAAGCAATTGAGTTTGAAATAAAGCTTGGCACAACATACTGACCCACATAAACACCAGTCATGTTGTCTAGCGGATACCAAATATTCTTTTTCATACAGTAAACCTCTGGCAGCTTGTTTGGGAGCCTGAAACAAATTTCAGTAATGAGCCAACAGCCAAACAACACGGCCATACGAATCTAAAGTCAAAGCCTCTGCATCCCTTCCCTCACTTTCTGAATATCTGGTCTTCAACACGGGGGTCAATGGGCTAACTAAAAGTTCAGAGGATCAAAGGAGCTTTGTAGCGCTCTCAATTATTCAGCCAGCAGGCGCTCATCCACAGCAACCAGTAAGCGCTCTAACGCTCCGCGATTTTCCGTGGCAACGCCCAGGCCCGCTTGCCCCATCGTGTCTCGTTGTTCCTTATCGGCGCATAGTCCGATCAACTGTTGTGACAACTCAGCGACATTATTGACCACAATCAAAGCGCTGGCATCGATGAGCAGACGAGACACTTCGGAAAAATTAAACAACGACGGGCCGCATAATTGTGGTAAACCCCAGGCCGCTGGCTCTATAAAATTATGGCCACCATTTTCCACCAGAGTCCCGCCCATGAAACACAAATCACTGGCGCCTAGTAACGACATGAGTTCACCCATTGTGTCAGCCACCAATACCTGTGTAACGGCAGCCACATCACCTCCCTGACTGTGACGCTGGAGCTGAAACCCCCGCGCGGCCACTAGGCGTGCAACCGAGTCAAAGCGCTCTGGGTGTCGCGGAACCAACACAAGCAGTAAGTTTGGCCGCTGCTTGCGCGCCAGCTCAAAGGCATCCAGTAATTGTTCATCTTCACCTTGATGGGTGCTGGCCGCCAAACAGACCAGTCGCTCACCGTCATGTTGCCAGCGCTTACGAATCGCAACGGCCTGATCTTTCAGCGCCTGATCCAAGGTCAGGTCAAATTTGATATTACCGGTGACCTGAATTTTCACATCGCCCAGCGCTTGGAAGCGCTCGGCATCGTCCTCGTGCTGCGCCGCCACCAAACTTAACTGCTGTAACATAGGTTGCATAAGCGCCGATAAGCGGCCGTAACCACGCGCCGAACGCGCCGATAAGCGGGCATTCGCCACCACCACAGGAATACTACGTTTATGACAGGCGGCAATGGTGTTTGGCCAGAGTTCGGTTTCCATGATGATCGACAACTGCGGAGCCATCCGCTTGAGAAAAGGCGCCACCGCACAGGGCAGGTCGTAAGGTGCGTAGCAATGCAGAACTCGGCCACTGCCGAGCTCTTTGGCCAGCGCCACCTGCACGCGTTCAGAGCCTGTCGGGGTGGTAGTGGTGACGATCAATTGATAGTCGGGGTAACGCTGTAACAATTCGCGCATCATCGGCAGGGCTGCCAGTGTCTCGCCCACAGAGACAGCGTGCACCCAAATAGCGGGGCTGAGTGCCTGCCCTTGTTTCTGCGGGACGCGCTTTTCAACATAACCAAATCGCTCAGCCCAACGCTGACGATAAGCGGGGGCTAAACGTGCACGCCATAATAAACGCAGTAAGACAAAAGGCATCAGACCATAAAACACTAAGCTGTAAAGCGCGCGAGCCATGCGGGTATCCAAACAAATGCGGAGGGAAATTTTAGTGCCTCAGCATAGCGACTGGACCCCAGCCTGAAAAGCCATAAATATCACCAGCGGCACGTGGCAAACGCGTTTTTTACGATTGAAATCAGTATACTTAGCGGCTTATTAATGGGGCCTGCCGTCTTCGCTCGCGCCACTGCCTGCCCTGGAGTTTGCCATGCCCGTTACCCAAACCGTTGAACTCGATGTTGCCGTCATAGGCGGTGGCGTTGCCGGGCTCTGGCTGCTCAATCGACTGCAACAGTCGGGCTACCAAAGCGCTCTGTTTGAAACCAAGGCGCTGGGCAGCGATCAGACCGTCGCCTCGCAGGGCATGATCCACGGCGGCATTAAGTACACCCTCAGCGGCGTGCTCAATGGCGCCTCCGAGGCCATCGCCGACATGCCCGAGCACTGGCGCAACTGTTTGGCCGGTACCGGCGATATCGATTTGCGTGGCGCGCGCACCCTGAGCGATCACTTCTATATGTGGTCTTCAGCCAACGTCACCTCCAAACTGACCACCTTCTTTGCCAGCAAGGCCACCCGTGGTCGCGTCGATAAGGTGAGCAAACACGACCGCCCTGCTATTTTTCAGCACAAGGATTTCAAGGGCCAACTCTACCGTTTGGTAGACATGGTGTTGGATGTCCCCAGCCTAGTCACGACCCTGGCCGAACAAGCTCAGCAGCAAACCTTTCTGCTGCCCGCCAGCCACCATTGGCGTAAAAACAGCCAGGGCGACTGTGAGCTGCTGATAGATCAGGACGGCGAAATTATATTGGTCAAGGCCAAGCGCTTTATCTTCAGCGCGGGCAAGGGCAACGGCCCGCTGCTTGAGCAATTAGGCGCATCGACACCGGCCATGCAAACGCGCCCGCTGCACCAAGTGATGGTTAAGCATAAAAACCCCAACCCGTTTTACGGCCACTGCTTGGGTACCGACAAGACACCACGCCTGACTATATCCAGCCACCCTGCAGCCGATGGTCAATGGGTGTGGTATTTGGGCGGCACCCTAGCCGAGAAGGGCGTTGAGCAAACACCAGAACAGGTGATCGATGCCGCCAAAACCGAGCTGGCGAACCTGATGCCATGGCTCGATCTCAGCGAAGCCCAGTGGTCCACCCTGCGAGTCGAGCGAGCCGAGCCACGGCAGAAGAACTTTGTGCGCCCAGATAAGGCATTTGTCGGTCAAGCCGAAGGCATCGAAAACCTGTTAGTCGCCTGGCCCACAAAACTCACGCTGACACCTAATCTAGCCAGCGAGACCCTTGAGCAGCTCACCGCAGCGGGCATCACCCCCTCGAGCGAGGTAAATACCTCGGCGCTTGACCTATTGGCCCAAGCACCCGTGGCCGCAACACCTTGGGCTAAGTTCGACTCTTAAGCCAAGTTCAATTCTTTAGCTAAATGCGATGAAGCTCGCCCGTTAACAACGAGACACCCCATGCCGAATATCATGTTGCCCCAGCGCCCCTTCGCCGACACGGGTTTAAGTATTAGCCCCATAGGGTTAGGTACGGTAAAACTGGGCCGTAACCAAGGCGTCAAATACCCCAACCGCTTTGAACTGCCAGACGACAAAACCGCCAGTGACTTAATCAGTCAAGCCAAAGCACTTGGCATCAATTTCATCGACACAGCGCCAGCCTACGGCATCAGTGAAGAACGCCTCGGTCCGCTGCTTGCAGGGCAGCGGCACGACTGGGTTATCTGCTCCAAGGTCGGCGAGGAATTCAACGGCGGCGTGTCGAGCTTTGACTTTACCCCCGAGCACACTCGTCGCAGCATTGAACGCAGCTTAAAACGCTTACACACCGACTGCATCGATATGGTTTTAGTGCATTCTGACGGCAACGACGTCGAGATTATCGAGCGCTACGGCATACTCGGCGAGTTAGCCGAGTTAAAACGTCAGGGCCTGATCCGCGCCTTTGGCATGTCGACCAAAACCGTCGAGGGTGGCCTACTCGCCGCCGCCCACTCCGACTGCGTAATGGTCACCTATAACCTCAACGAGCGCGGCGAAGAACCCGTACTGGACTACTGCGCGGCTAATAATAAAGGCGCTCTTATCAAGAAGGCCTTGGCCAGCGGTCATATCGCTTTCAATCAAGAGCCCAGTGGACATATTGTTACGCGTAACAAAATAGCGAACAAAGAACAGCCCCAAGACCCCATTCAGAAAAGTATGGATTTTCTTTTCCAGCACCCGGGGGTCAGCAGCGCCATCATAGGCACCATCAACCCTGAACATTTAACCAGCAATGTCAGCAAGGCCATGAAGGCCCTTACCTAGTCGCTTGGTTTATTAGCCCGCCAGCGTATACCTGCTCCCAGCGAGTAGGTAACATGTCGTTATGATCAACAACAATAATAATGAAGGCCAATATGTCTGCATCTCCGGTTAATATTCTGTGTATGAAGTGGGGCAACAAGTACAACGCCACCTACGTAAACCGCCTGCACTCGATGGTCTCACGCAATTTGTCTCGGCCTTTTCGCTTCATCTGCCTAACCGATGACGACAGCGGTTTTAATGCGGGTATCGAAAGTTTTGCCATACCTGAAGTGCCGGTCGACATGAATGAAGACCCAGAAAAGCGCAAAGTGCAGGCGTGGAAAAAACTGCTGACCTTTGTCGATCCGCTCTACGACATTCAAGGCACCTGTCTGTTTCTGGACCTCGACATTGTCATCATCGACAACATCGATTGCTTTTTTGAGCCTGAGGGCGAGTTTTACATCATTCAAGACTGGGCCGGTAAGCGAGACAAAGGCAACTCGTCCATCTATCGCTTCACCGCCGGTAAGCTCGGCAGCATCATCAGCGACTTCTGCGATAACCGCGACAGCCTGGTGAAGAAGCACGGTAATGAACAAAACTACCTGACCGACTATATGCAGGAGCAGGGCACGCTGAAGTTTTGGCCCGATGCGTGGTGCCTGAGCTACCGCAAGCAAGTCCTGCACAGCAATCGCCTTGCCCGTTGGTTCTTCACACCGAAGAAACCTGAGACAGGTAAAATCGTTGTCTTCCACGGTGATGTAAACCCCGAAGGCGCGATCGTCGGCCAAGGCGATCGCTGGTACCGCCGTATCCGTCCAGCCAAGTGGGTCGCCGACTATTGGTATTAGGCACCAGTTAATAACGGCTGTCATCGTTTAAACACCAAGCCCGATCACGAGCCTAGGAAATCCGCACGGATAAAGAATAAAAATGCTGATGAGTAAGCTCAGGGCACAACCTAACTACCTTATTCTCGGCGCGCAGAAATCGGGGACGACCAGCCTATACAACTATATCAATGAGCACCCCAACGCTATCGCGCCGAGAAAGAGAGAAGTGCATTTCTTTGACGGCGGGCTCGACGACTCAGAGGATAATTACGGGAAAGGATTGGGCTGGTACCGCAGCCACTTTCCCTACAAATTCCGAGTAATCGGCAATCGCATAACCGGTGAGTGTTCACCACTCTACCTTTTTCACCCCCTATGCCCCGAGCGGATTCATGCCCAATACCCAGACATAAAGCTCGTCTGTATTTTTCGAGACCCTACTGAAAGGGCTATATCTCATTATTTTCACGAGGTCAGAAAAGGCCGAGAAGAGCGCACGATCAGCGAGGCACTAGAACAAGAAGAAGCCACGATTGGCCAGTGCTTATCCACACGCGAATACAGCTCGACTCTTTACAACAAGTCTTACTTACACCGCGGTTACTACCTAGAGTTGCTGCAACGGTATTTCAAACTGTTTAAGAAAAATCAGATTCTCACCCTGTCCAGTGAGGACCTTTGGGCAAAACCCGTGGAGAAAATGGCCACGGTTTTCAACTTCTTAAACGTTGAAGATTCGTTCAGCAACGCCAGCTTCAAACCCATGAATCAAGGCCATAACCGCACAAAAGTCGACCCGGAAGTTTATAACTGGCTGACCCATCACTTCGCCACTAAAAACGAAGCGTTATTTAACCACATAGGCGAAAGATTCGATTGGCTGTCCCCAGCCGAAGCTTGAGCTCGGTGAGTGGCGAGCTAACACAGTAAAAGCAGAGCAATAAAAAAGGGTGGCCAGTGGCCACCCTTTTACTTTTTATAAGCCCGCTTAAACATCCGACCATTCATTAAGTTCAGTGGAGCCAAACCGGACCTTTAGGTATTCTTATCAATGACTCTCTCGATGATCGCGGTGGTGGAACAGTCATCAAAGAAACTGAGCACCTGCACTTCACCGCCATAGGCCTTGGCGATCTCCCAGCCAACGACCTGCTCTTCTGTATAATCGCCACCCTTTACCAACACATCGGGTTTAAGCTTGGCGATAAGGTCTTCTGGCGTATCAGCGTCAAAATAGGTCACCCAGTCAACTGACTCCAAACCAGCCAATACCGCCATGCGTCGATCACATGGGTTGATCGGACGGCCATCGCCCTTGAGCCGTGTCACTGATGCGTCGCTGTTAATACCGACAATCAAGCGATCGCCAAGCGCGCGCGCGTCTTCCAAATAACCGACGTGGCCCGCATGAACAATATCGAAGCAACCGTTGGTAAAAACAACCTTTTCGCCATGGGCACGCGCATCTTCCAGCACCATGACCAGCTGCTCTTCGCTCATCACACCGCGCTCTGCGCCCTGCTCCGCCTGTACGGCGCGGCGTAATTCAGGCGCACTGATCGTCGCTGTCCCCAGCTTACCGACGACAATACCGGCGGCTATATTTGCCAGCGCGACGGCCTGCGGCAATTCACAGCCAGCCGCTATTGAGGATGCCAAAACTGAGATAACCGTATCACCTGCACCCGTCACGTCGAACACTTCACGGGCGCGTGCCGGCAGGTGTAGCTCGGGCTGGTTCGGGCGTAACAGCGTCATGCCGTGCTCACTGCGCGTTACCAGTAAGGCCTGTAAGTCCAAGCGCAGCATCAACTCGGTGCCCTTATCAACCAGCTCGGATTCGTGTTCACACGCCCCAACCACCTCTTCAAATTCGGTCAGGTTCGGCGTCAATAATGTCGCACCACGGTAGCGCTCAAAGTCAGTCCCCTTGGGGTCAACCAATACCGGAACGCCCAGCTCGCGCGCAACATCAATTAAGCTCTGGGTATCGTGCAGAGTGCCCTTGGCGTAATCGGATAAAATCACCGCGCCCATCATGGGTAATAGCTTGCGCGCCTTTTCGACAAAGTTCAGGCTGTCAGAAGCCGCGAAGCTCTCCTCAAAATCCATTCGTAATAACTGCTGATGACGACTAATCACCCGCAGCTTAGTGATGGTGGGTTTATCTTCTGAGACTTGAAAATCGGTGTGAATGCCAACCGACGTCAGTCGAGTATCCAGCGCGGCGGCCGCCTCATCTCGCCCCACCACACCGATCAACGAAGCGCCCGCACCCAGCGCCGCGATATTTAACGCAACGTTGCCAGCACCACCAGGGCGGTCTTCGACACCATTCACTTTCACCACAGGCACCGGCGCCTCAGGTGAAATTCGAGAGGTGCCGCCATGCCAATAGCGATCTAACATAACATCACCGATCACCAATACTTGCGAGCGGTCAAAGCGGGGCATGGTTGTCTGCATAAAAGCCTCGTATTCACATTCTTCTAAATGGGCTCACAGGCCCATCGTTATTGTTGTTCAAACGGTATAACAGGTCTACTAGCGACCAATGCCCGAGTAGTAGAAACCCATAGATCGAAGCTTTTCGGGGTTATAAAGGTTGCGACCATCGAAAATATTCGCGCCTGCTAGTAAGCCCTTGAGCTTATCGAAATCGGGTTGGCGATACTGCTTCCACTCAGTAACCAGTACCAAGGCTTCAGCGTTCTTCGCGGCGGCAAAGTGATCATCACAATAAATCAGCTGCCCGTTATCTAAGTACTTGGGTGGAAATTCGCGCTTAGAAGTTTCAACGGCAACCGGGTCGTGTACCTGTACGGTGGCACCGGCTTCTAGCAACTTGGTAACCAGTGGGATGGATGGCGCTTCGCGCATGTCATCGGTACCGGGTTTAAACGCCAAACCCCAAACGGCAACCGTTTTTCCTTTTAGGTCGCCCAACTGCTGCTGCACCTTAGCGAACAGCACGTGTTTTTGTGCGTTATTGCGGGCTTCTACGGCTTCGAGGATCTTCGCATCAAAATCTTGCGACTGAGCGATACGCACCAGTGCCTGTACATCCTTGGGGAAACAAGAACCACCGTAACCACAACCTGGATAGATAAACGAGTAACCAATGCGGCTGTCAGAGCCGATACCGTGACGCACCTGCTCCACATCTACATCGAGACGTTCACAGAGGTTAGCTATCTCATTCATGAAGGAAATCTTAGTCGCCAGCATCGCATTGGCTGCGTACTTGGTCATCTCGGCGTCGCGTACGCCCATGAACATGAGCTTGTCATGGTTGCGTGAGAAGCTGGCGTACAGTTCACTCATCAACGCGCGTGCGCGCGCGCTATCGGTGCCAATAACAATACGGTCAGGGCTCATAAAGTCATCCAGCGCCGCCCCCTCTTTTAGGAACTCAGGGTTGCTGACAACATCGAACTCAATATCAACACCGCGCTTGTCCAGTTCTTCCTGAATCGCCGCCGTCACCTTATCGGCCGTACCCACTGGGACCGTAGACTTATCCACAATCACCGCGTAGTCGGTCAGGTTTTGACCTATCTCACGGGCCACGGCCAGAACATATTTGAGATCAGCCGAGCCATCCTCACCCGGAGGCGTACCCACCGCAATGAAATAAATACTGGAGGTCTGCATGGCCGTCGGCAGGGATGTGGTGAAGTTCAACAGGCCCAGTTCGATGCCTTTAGCGACAACAGTGTCCAAGCCCGGCTCATAGATCGGAATATCACCAGCCAATAAACTGTCAATTTTCTTCTGATCTAAATCGACACAGGTCACACGATTGCCCATATCAGCAAAACACGCACCACTTACAAGGCCCACGTATCCGGTACCGACTACTGTAATTTCCACCGCTCTCTCTCCAACAAAATAGGCCTGAGTTATCACTCAGGCCACCGTAGTAATATTTATCTACTGATTAAATTTTGGCAGCTTCAGCCAACAACGGTTTTATCGGACTCGTCATCGGTGAAGTTCCTTGCGTGCAACTGCGCATAAGTGCCCTGCGCAGCCAGTAACTCGGTATGCGTGCCCTGCTCGACAATAGCACCTCGATCCATCACCACGATTTGATCGGCGTTCTCAATCGTTGATAAACGGTGGGCAATAACAATGGTCGTTCGATTTTTCATGGCCTGCTCAAGCGCGATCTGAATTTTTTGTTCCGATTCAGTATCCAACGCCGAAGTCGCCTCATCCAATATTAAAATGGGTGCATCTTTCAACAGCGCTCTAGCAATGGCCAGTCGCTGACGCTGACCGCCAGACAGACGGGCGCCATCCTCACCAATCAGGGTATCCAAGCCATCTGGCATCTGCTCGATAAACTCCCAGGCATTGGCGAGTCGCGCAGCATGCTCAATCGCGTCGGCAGAGCTACCCTGCATATCACCGTATGCAATATTGTTGGCAACGGTGTCATTAAACAAATCTACATTCTGATTAACCAACGCTATTTGCTGACGTAAATTGATTAATTCAAAATCTTGCACGGGGATATCATCTATCAATATATTGCCTGACTGATGATCATAAAAGCGTTGTATCAACGCCGCCAGTGTCGTCTTACCACTGCCTGAACGTCCAACCAAGGCCACCACTTGACCAGGGTTAATCGCTAACGAGATATCGTTAATGACGTTTTTATCTGAGGCGCTGTAGCGAAAGGCAACCGATTCCAACTTAATGGTTCCCGTCACTCGCTCTACCCGTGTCTGCCCCGCATCCGCTTCGGGAACAGCATCGAGCTGAGCAAAAACGCTCTCTGCCGCCGCAATGCCTTTTTGTATCGTATTGTTAACCTCAACCAACTTTCTAACCGCACCGGGCACCTGTGTGGCGGCGGCCAAATAGGCCACAAAAGAACCGGCGCCTTCGCCCATGGTCGTGGTAAAGGCTAAGCCCAAATACATCAGCACGCACAGGGCCGTCACCACAATCATCTGCGTCATGGGTGTGCTGATAGACGAGGTGGTCACCAGTTTTAGATTTTGACGAAAGTTATTATTCGCAGCATCTAGAAAGCGCTTGCGCTCATATTCCTCACCGCCAAAGCTTCTCATCACGCGGTAGTTGCCAATCATTTCAGAGGCGGTGTGGGTAATATTGCCCATACTATCCTGTATGCGCGAGCTGAGCTTGCGCATACGTTTACTGGCCCAACTGACGATCACCGCTAAAAAGGGAGCGACAAAAAGGAATACCAAAGTCAGCTTCCAGTTCTGCCAAACCAAATAGCCTACCAAGAAGAAAGCGGTGGTGCCCTCTCGAATAACCACAGTCAGTGCATTGGTGATCGACTTGGTCACCTGGCTGACGTCATAGGTGATCTTTGAAATCAGTGTGCCCGAACTGTACTGATCAAAATAAGCGCTGGGCATGATCGTCAGATGATTAAAAATAGCGGTTCTCAGGGTTCGAACGATCGAAAAGCCCACTTTAGACATGAAATAGTTACCTATAAAGGTACCTATTCCCCTCACTATAAAAATCCCGAAAATAGCCCCTGGAATCAAATACTTAGCATTCTCGTCACCATTCTCTAGGGCATCGACCACATACTCCAACATATGCGCCAACGCTGGCTGAGTCGCCGAGAAAATTAGAAAGCCTAGGATACTGAGGGCGAATATCCCCTTGTGTGGCTTCAGGTAACCCAACAAGCGCCGGTAGGGGTGCTTCGCCTTGTCGTCTAGAGTGGACAATATAAATCCTATTTTACGCAGGGGGGCTAAATAGCCGCCCTAAAAAAGCCCAGATTGTACCACATGAACAGGTAAAGCCACGTCACAACCCAGCCTTGCTGACCTACCTAGAGACGCCATGACTAGGGGGGACATCTACAGTACAATCACCCTCTTATCGACCAGCCGAATCAGGATCAAAAATGAGCAGCACCCCCTCTTCAGCCCAGCCCAAACTAATCAGCTCGGCCAGCGTCCCTGACGGCGTAGACTTCTCCCAAGTTAAGCGCGTATTGATCATCAAGTTACGCCACCATGGCGACGTGCTCATTTCGTCCCCCATGTTCAGCGTCTTAAAAGAGCAGTTCCCACACCTTGAGGTAGACGCGCTAATCTATTCAGATACAGCACCGATGCTCGAAGAGCACCCTGCAATAAATCAGTTATTTTGCATCGACCGCAACTGGAAGAAACTCAGTATCAGGCGGCAGTTAAGTGCAGAATTGGGTCTACTGAAAGAATTAAAAAATCGCCAATACGACGTCATCTTTCATATGACCAATCACTGGCGTGGTGTATCGCTGGTTAGATACTTAAAACCTGCGGTTTCAGTTTCGCAAATACACTCGGTACGCCCTGGTCGCTTCTGGAAAAAGAGTTTCACCTATAACTTCCCCGTGAATTTAAAAAAGCGCCATATGGTGGAAAAACACCTCGATGCTTTGCGCCACGTGGGGGTTTACCCCGACGAGCAGAGCAAGCGCATGACCGCCATACCCGGCCCAGCCGCGGAAGCGCGCATGGACGAGCTGCGTCAAAAACACGGTTTACTTACCGGCCAATACATACACATACACCCCACGTCGCGCTGGCTGTTTAAAAGCTGGGATGAAGCCAAGGTCGCCGAACTGATCAATGCGTTACAGCAGCGCGGACACAAGCTCGTCATCACCGCCGCGCCCGACTCAGCGGAACTCAAGATGGTCGATAGAATCCTCCAGCAGGTCACCACTGCGCCGCTCAACTTAGCCGGAGAGGTTAGCCTCAAAGAATTGATGAGCCTAATTAAGCACGCCAAACTCTTGATTGGGGTTGATTCAGTGCCAATGCACATTGCCTCCGCCACAAACACCCCCTGCCTAGCATTTTTTGGTCCCAGCAATGAGCTGGAATGGTCTCCGTGGATGAATCGCCACACCATTCTATCCTCCGACCATTCTTGCCGCCCCTGCGATCTAGCTGGTTGTGGCGATGGCCGCCGCAGTGAATGTTTATCCGCGATTCCCGTTGCTCGAGCCCTGCAAGCCGCCGAAGTATTATTAGCCGACCAACCCCTAGCCCAGCAGAGCGCTGGCGCATGAAACTCGCCATCGTCCGACAGAAGTACCGCGCCGATGGCGGCGCTGAGCGTTTCATCAGCCGAGCACTTGAGGGGTTAGGTGAGACGGACCTAGACACCACCATCATTACTCGCGAATGGAACGACGGTGGCCGGCACCAAGTATTAATCTGTAACCCACCCAAAGGCATGAGCCGTGTCAGCCGCGAGAAAAATTTCTCCTCCGCGATTCAACAACTTCTGAACACACATCAGTTTGACCTAGTACAGTCCCATGAACGCGTTCCTGGCTGCAGCATCTATCGGGCAGGTGATGGCGTGCACGCCGAATGGTTAGCTCAACGACAAAGGGTACTTTCTCCGCTTAAAAAACGACTGCAATCACTCAGCCCTTACCATCGTTTCGTCTGTCGCAACGAAAAGCTGATGTTTGAAGATCCACGCTTACAGGCCGTAATTTGCAACTCGGATATGGTGCGCCAAGAAATATCTCAGCGCTTCGACATAGCCCCCGATAAACTGCATCTCATTTACAACGGTGTAAATACAGAGGCCTTCACCCCCTTACTTAAAGAACAGTACAGGGAGAAGCAGCGCGCCACCTTAGGAATCAAGCCTCAGACCACAGTAGCCATCTACGTAGGATCAGGATTTGAACGCAAAGGACTTAAAGGCGCGATCTACGCGATCGCTAACGGTTCAAACAGCGCCCACCTAATAGTCGTTGGCAGCGACAAACACAGCAAACATTATCAAGCTTACGCTCGGCGTCTCGGTGTGACCGAACGCATTCACTGGCTTGGCGTACAGCAAGATGTGAAACCCTGGTACGGGGCTGCCGATCTTTTATTGCTGCCCACCCTTTACGATCCGTTTCCGAATGTCGTTTTTGAAGCCATGGCCTGCGGCCTAGCCATTGTGACCAGTAGTAAATGCGGTGGTGCCGAGCTGACCGACAACAACGGTATCGTTTGCGACGCCCTTGACTACGACGCCCTAGCGTCGGCAATTCGCACACTCGATGACACCGAAAAATGCCAACAAATGGGGCACCTCTCCCGTAAAAAAGCAGAGACGATGGACCAAAAAGACATGGTCCAAAAGTTAATAGCCCTCTACCAACAACTGATTTAACCCAAGGTTTTTTATGTGTGGCATTGCCGGCTTATTTAGCCAAACACCGACCCCCTCTTCTGCACTACAGCAGTCACTGGCCGCACTCGCCAACCGTGGACCAGACGCCTCAGGCGTCACCAGCTGGAACAATCAGTGGCAAGCCACCGAAGAGCAGGGCAGCAACCACCTTTTGCATACCCGCCTATCCATTATGGATACCCGCTCCGCCGCTAATCAGCCCATGCAAGCACCCAATAGAAACATTTGGATTTGCTACAACGGTGAAATTTATGGCTGGCAGAAAGAAGCGGAACAACTCAAGCAGCAGGGCGTGGAATTTCAAACCCACTCAGATACTGAATTTATTTTGCAGGGTTACTTAGCTTGGGGGTTCGACAAGCTACTAGAGTATATGCGTGGCATGTTCGCGGTCAGTATCCTCGACCTAGAAAAGAACAAAGTATTCTGCGCCCGCGATCGCTTCGGTCTCAAGCCACTGATTTATTTTCATGATGACGAGCGCTTTGCATTTTCCTCGCTAGTTCGAGGCATTGCGCCCCTCATCGGCAAGCGGAAGGTTTCACCAGAAGCCATTGATGCTTACCTGGCACACAGATACATTCCCGCACCGGCCACTATCTTTGAAGGCGTACAGCGCCTAGAGAACGGTCACAAGCTTGAATACGACATCAGCACACGGCAACTAACTAAGTCGGCCTACTGGTCACCAGAGCCGGATAGCAGCGAATTTTTCAGCACTCTCGATGAAGCCATTGCAATACGCACGGTAGCCGATAGACCCGTCGGTTTATTTTTAAGCGGCGGCATCGACTCCAGCGTCATCGCCACACAGCTCGCCAAGCAGGGTTACACCAATATAGAAACTTTTACTGCCGCTTTCCCCAACTCCTCGATGGACGAGAGTGAGCAAGCGGAGAAGATTGCCAACAAACTTGGTTTACCGCACACCAAGGTCGTGATACCTGAAAGTATCAGCGCTGACTTTGACAAAATTGTCGCCGATTGTGACGAGCCATTTGCCGACCCTTCCGCCTTTCCACTCTGGTATTTGGCTAAAGAAGCCAGTGGCAGCGTTAAGGTTGTCCTCAATGGTGATGGGGGAGACGAGCTCTTCAGCGGATATAAGCGTTATCAAAAACACCTGCGTTCGAGCTTTCGTCGCGGGTTTCGCATACCCTTTTTACCATTGCGGCCCACACTCAACAGTAAAGGCAATCACAAAATAATCAGTGAATTAAAGCTCAGCTGGCAACAAGCTTACGGCCTGCGATTTTCTGGTTTCAGTATTAATCAACGGGCCGCCCTTGGGATCAAGCAACCCAAGGCCGTGCACTGGCGCAACTTTCCCAGCCAGCAAAAAGACCCACAAAAAGCGCTGTTAGAAATCGACAGGGACAATTACCTAGCCGAGTATATTTTGCGTAAAGCAGATCTAGTCTCTATGGCACACGGCTTAGAGGGGCGCTCGCCACTACTTGACCACCACCTCTACAACAGCACTCTGGCACTCTGTGATCAACAGCGATTCACCAAACCAGCCAAAGCTATTTTTTCTAGCCTGCTCGATGCGCTCAACGAATTAAACCCGCTAAAACAAAAGAAACGCGGCTTTAATCCCCCGTTAACACACTGGTTAAGGCATGACCTCAACCACCGCTTTATCGGCCTCGGTGAGCGCTTAAATCAACTCAGCGACGGTCTGCTCGACAGCTTAGCGATCGACACCCTGGTAGAGCGCTACAGCAATGGCGAAGAATCTTTTGCAGAACAAATTTTACAGCTGTTGGTTTTAGACAGTTCACTAAGCCAACTCAAGAACGGATAGCCCCATGAAAATCGCACACATAGAAAGCAGTATTAACTGGGGTGGACAAGAACTTCGCACACTAGAGCAAATGCAATGGCTGTTAAGCAATGGCCACGAAACCCTTTTGATTGCCAGACCCACATCAAAGATCATTGAGCAAGCCAGAGTCCGATCCCTACCTGTCGTAGAAATAGATCTTCGAGGTTCCGCCAACCCCAAAACCATCAACCAACTCTGCCAACTAATAAGGCAAGAAAAGCCTGACATACTAGAGTGCCACAGTAACCGCGATGCCTCTTACAGCGCGTTCACAAAGTGGCTGCTGGGGCAAACTGTAATTCGCTCACGTCACATCACAGACCCAGTTAAAAGCAGCTTTTTTCATACACTGCTGTGGAAGTATGGCAACGATGGTATTACCACAACGGCCAAGATGGTAAATCAACGCATACTCGATAAAAATCTAGCCGACGAAAGTAAAATATATGTTCAGGAGGCTGGCGTCGACGCGGTACGGTTCAACCCAGAAAACCGTCAGCACACAGCCGAGATCAGAAAAGAACTCAACATTCCAGAAGACCACATCATCATCGCCAACGTCGGGATGATTCGGCCAGACAAAGGCCAAAGCTACTTTGTCGAGGCCGCAGAACAAGTGCTTACCCAGCACCCCAACGCCACGTTCATTCAGGTTGGCGAAGCAACTAGCTCAACCGAAGATTACAAAAATAAAATATTGAAAAAAATTGAGACTGCTAAAAACGCCCATAGAATAAAATTTATTGGTTACCGAGACGCCATTGAGAAATACATCGCCTTAGCGGATATAGTTGTTATCGCCTCGATCGGAACCGAGGCAAAAACTCGACTAGTATCCCAATCATTTTTAAGCAAGACCAATGTCGTGGCCACCACCACTGGTGGCCTGCCAGAAATGATCGAAGACAAAACAACTGGACTGCTCTGCACACCTGCCAACAGCGAAAGCTTAGCAAGTGCCGTACTGCGCCTTATAAACAGTCCAGAACTAAGTGAAAAACTCAGCCGTAACGCTTTCACTCTGGCACAGGAAAAATTAACCACCGACGGCATGATGCATGGCATGTTAAACATGTACTCAAAAAGCCTTAACGGGTTAGCTTAGACATGAATTTTTTATTAATCATTACTAACATGGCGGGCGGTGGCGCTGAGAAAGCTTTCACCAAGTTGTCAGAAACACTTATCGTGCAAGGCCACCAAGTAAGCCTCGTGCTTTTTGAAGATAATATTAGCCAAGAAATATCCAGCGAAGTCGATTTATCCATACTGCAAAAAAACGGTAAGAAAGTACCTAACGCTTACCGTGGAAAACGCTTCCTCGCTAGAAAATTGCGAAAACTCTACACCTCACTAAACAAGAAAAACCTTATTGACGTCACCATCAGCACACTGCCCTTTGCCGACGAAATTACGCACCTTGCAAAAATCCCCAACGCGCGCCACAGAATTGCCGACACGCTGTCCCTCGAAGTGTCAGAATTCATAGCAGCCGGGCGAAACAATAAAGCCGCGCGCCGAAAGAGACGCTATCAAGCAATATACAGAGGGAAAAATTTAATCGCCGTGTCCGAAGGCGTAAAGTCAGACCTCATAGAAAATCTAGGCATCAAGCAGGCCAACATCGACGTCATTCACAATATCTACGACTTCGATAAAACCAGAGTATTAGCGAAAGTAGAAAACAACCAGATCCCCACTGAACACTATGTCATTCATGTCGGTAGATTCTCACCGCAGAAAAGGCATGATTTACTGCTGAAAGCTTACCAAGGGATAAAAACCACACACAAGCTGGTACTGCTCACGGAAGATTCAGAGCCACTTAGACAATTAATCAACCGAGAAGGCCTTCATGATGAGGTCGTCGTTGCTGGCTTTCAGAGCAACCCTTACAACTGGATCAGCAAGGCAGAGCTGTTGATTCTGTGTTCGGACCACGAAGGTTTACCCAACGTACTTGTTGAGGCATTAATCTGCGGCACAAAGATTGTCAGCACCGACTGTCCATCAGGACCCAGTGAAATCATAGGCGACCACAGCAGCTCTTTACTGGTTCCTGTTAACGACCCGATGAGCCTGTCTAAAGCAATCATTGAAGCGCTATCCAACCCCCTTCAAATACCAACCGAATTTAACGACAAGTTCTCCAAAGATCAGACACTAAAAAAGTACGAAGCACTAAAAAAGAGCCCGTAACTTGCTTAAGCTAAATATGAAAAAATTAAGCATAGAACACACATGTACTGCTAGGCGAAGTGAACACAGATATTTATATGGTGCCGAGCAGAAAAGCACGACACCTCCGTCATGGAAATATTAGAGAGGGCACTTAAGAACCATCAGGCGCCGCCAGACTCCTTAGCACTAGAAACCAACATCACCTGCATCAGCGCGCCGCTGCCCACGATACAGAACAACCAAGAACGGGTGGGGGATAGCTAAGGTAAGGCCCACCATAAAACCTCTCAGAAAGACGCACTGAACTGACTATAATTTTCAATTCTAAAATTGCAGGAATCCGCCTTTCACGTGGTTACAGCTGCCTTTCATTCGAGCAAGAATCACAAAGCAGCACCGGTACTGCTAAAGAAGAAACCCTTCTCAATACAAACCCCAACGATCACCACTATGAGACGGGACAGTACGCGGCAATGAACATTAGGAAACTACCTCAAGGGCTGTAATTACTCACGCTCCGCCTGCAAAGACAACCTCATGAAAATCTCATCGACATTCAGACGGTAAAGCCTTTGAACAAGCCACCTACAAAACAAGTAGCTCAAACCTGATGTGGCAGATGCCCTTTGAAGGTGCGGATCTCGCACATCGCTAACAGGGAAACCCACAAAGCCAGACAGCCTTGATAGATTAAAATGCTCACTCATCACTTCGGCGTAGTTCAACACCAAAACAGGTTGCTCGGAAGATAAAAGCAAGGTCAGCAACTGCTGATTATAAACCCCCCAAGCCCTCAGGGCTTTTACTCCAGCCCACACCCTTGCAAAAGGCTTACGCCGTTTTACTCGGCTCACATAATGGGAACAGACCTCTACCGGACTGCGGAAAACCGCAAGAATTTTAAACTCCGACTGAGTTTCCTGAAAGGTTCTACCCCACAAATCAAATGTCAAACACGCTCGGGGATCTTTAAAACCCCAGAATTTATGTGCACTATTTTGCGAGATCACAAACTGTTTAAATCGTTCGGCGCTAGCAGCAGAAACAGACTCCAGCTTTAATGGAGTTACAACATTCACACTTTCACCATAGCCGCCATCTAACACTGATTTATTCAGCTCTAACGCCACCTGATGCTCATACTTATTTCCTCGATCATAACCGACTGAAGAATCAGGCGCGCACATGGAAACACCAGACTCATGAATAAGCTGCGACACCAAGGTTGTTCCAGATTTATGCATTCCTAACACAACAAAAATCATACGTTACTGCATCTCCTGCCTGGCCACGACTCAAGCACCCCCTAAGGGCCCTCTAAATTCATAACCAAAAAGGTTAACGTCCATGTAGTATCTCTTCCTGACCAACTCAACCAATTCTTCCGAATAGTAATCTTTATAAGACCCTCCATCCGTCTTCATGTGATGCGGCAGGGAGAGCCCTTCAGGATAGCCGCACACACCCTTTACGAATTCAAAATCACTCGAAAGATTCTCAAACTTTCCTACAAAGTCGACTTTCATCTTATTGCCGACATAAAAAAACTCATACTGAGATTTAAAGTGATGATTCGAATCTTTATCAGAAATAGAGCACACCGCCGCCGCAAATTCAGGGAATGACATGTCACGATGAAAAAGGTCTCCATAGCGAACAAAACCTTGATAGACACCATTAACATATGCGCTATCACTTTTATCGTTGTTTATTTTATCTTTATAGCAAGACACGAGCCTATCCCATGGGTTACGGACAAAACCATAGCTCCAATAGCCCTGCAATCGTACCGCACGTGAAGCGGGCATCAATAAATTACTCTTCCGTAAGAATCGCTTACCGTCATAGTGTCGAAAGATAGAGTAAGGCATCCAGCCATTTCTTTTTTTCAAGGAATCTGGCACATCACCAGAAATTATTTCAGCAGAAAGCGCCTTCAGACTTGAGTTAGCCACCTTAGCGACAGGGTAATAAATGGCTTTATTCCCATGGTGAACAATGACTTCATACTCATCTTTTTTCTTATTTATTTGATTGTACTGTTTAATTAGAAAATTAATCACGGCAGCACCCAAAGAATAACCACCAGACTCAACCTCTCTCTGATCAGACGAAAGCCAAACCCCCAAGAACACAAACACAAGGAAAGCCGTTTCCTTCCTAAGGGTGGTCGTTACCCCCCCCCCAAACAACACCAACATCAACAAACATACAGAAAACAACCAAAATGCAAGTTGAAAGGAATTATTTCGACTGACCGAAAAACACTTAAACAAAGCAACCAACCAAACCATCAACAGCAACAGCGTGGCAGAAACGCCCACGAGCCCATGCTCAACCAGCACATTGAGATAAAGATTATGCGCATGACCTGCAAACCTAAACTGTCCAGCATCATACGGTTCATCGCGAGACAAAAGCACGGACTGAACTAAGTCTGGTGTCACCTGCTTATACTGGTCATAACCTCGCCCAAGCAAAGGTTTTTCAGACCAGACCAAAACTGCAGCGCTCCAAATTTTTTCTCGCGGGGATATTTTCCCCTCGCCCACAAAAGACTCACTCCAGCCAACCTGCTTTTGAAGCACCTGAGGCTGCAAAGCCAAGGCAACCCCTCCAACCACCACAGCCATCAACACCATCTTTAAGGCCGATTTTCTGTGCAGAAGTATGGGGTAAAGTAGAAAAACAGCTATGGATAAAAATGCCAATCCAGTGGCGGCACGACTTTCCGCACACAGCAGCCACACCAACGAAAATACCGCATAGAGAAACAACACAAACAAAGTTTTATAGCGACGACGGCTATAGACATAACACAGAGCCGCCAAAGCCATCTGTAAGGAAATCAACACATACATAGACGCATGATTTACATGCTGAACGTTGGGCAATTGTAAGTCTCTTGGCGACAACGACTCCAAGTATGCCATCATACTTAGACCCATCGCCCAAGCTGTCGAAAGTAAAACCGCTGCAAACAACCACTCAACTTGAGCGCGAGTAATACGCGAGTGACGAATCATCCAGCCAGCTATCAAATAACGGCACACATGGGAAAACTTAGTCATCAGCCCCGCGTCCAGCTTCACGACAATCATGGTCGCCAGAGCGCTTGCGAGAAAAGTAAAAAAGGCAAAATCCCAGAGATCAAACGTCCAATCAACATCCTTGTATACACACCGACTAATTAGCCAGGCCAACATAAATGCGACCAACGCTGTATTCCTCAAGCCCTCCTCAAAAGGCGCTGCAAAGACACAAATAAGCAGCAGTACAAACCCACACACATCACCCGCACGGGAGTGGCGCACACCTTCAGACAATAACTTCATGTAAAGCAGACCCTAAGTAGCACTAGGTAAATGTTTGCTGTAAAGCTCTATATACTCTGCCGCAATCACAGGCCAATCATGGCGTTGTATATAGGTGCGGGTGGTTTCTACTACTTTCAGGCGCTCGTTCTCGTCAGCCAACCCCGACACCAAGCATTCAGCCAATGCTGCAGAATTTTCACTTGGAAAGAGCCAACCATTAATGCCGGGTTTCACCATTTCCAAGCTACCGTCCACCGCACTCGCAACAACGGGTATACCAGCAGCCATCGCTTCAAGCAGGGAGTTTGAATAAGGTTCTTTTCGTGAAGCGGAGAGAAAAAGCTTTGCTCCACGAATCAAACTCAATTTCTCGTCACCAAATTTTGAGCCTTCAAATATAACGCGTTCCGCTATGCCCAGCTTTTCTGCCTGGGCTTTTAACCCTGGCAGCTCACTGCCGTTGCCAACGACTCGAAAGTCAACGCCTTCGAGCGCAGCTTTAGCAAAGCCCTCGAGCATGACATCAATGCCTTTACGGCCAATCAGGTTGGCCACACTGATGACATAAGGTCTCTCCGCTTCAAACGGCTCTACAGCCCAAAACGACTCAATATCAACGCCGTTATTGATAATCGCTACCTTATCTTCCGGCACCATAAAGTCCGTCATAACATCGGCCATAAACTGGCACTGTGCGATAAAAGCATCGGCGGCCGCACAACCCTGCACCATTCTCTTGGTTGCGTAGGGGCTGCGCCTAATTCCACCCGTTGGCACTATGTCACTGCCGTGAGGGCGACAAATAACGGCAACATCGACAAACTTCCTAAACCACTTCGCAACATAGGTTTGCGGATAGGCGGCATGGCAGTGCAATACATCAAATTTATATTCTCGATACACCTTGAACAGATCTTTTAGAATTAGACGATTGCCAATTTTTTTGGAGCGCGGCGGCGTAAAACGTACAACATCATAAGGGTACTGAGAGTCATCGTATGACTTCACGTGCTTAGGCTTAGGTTTAGGTGCCAGCACGACCACTTGGTGACCGAGATTTTGGCAGGCAATGGCCAAGTTGTGCAGTACGGTTTGCGCACCGCCGACCGACGGAAAAAACACATCGGTATAAAAACAAATACTTAATTTTTTCATCACTCTCTAGAACCCTTACTATCGTCACTGCTCACTAACTGTTTTTCATATACTTTTGAATACTTAACAAAAGCATTCATACAGCCAATTAATATGTGGACTAAACCCGGAATCCCATCAAGAAACCCCCGTTTAAAAAAATAAAATTTCACGAAGCGAGTCAGTGGGCTCAACAGTAGCTTTGCAACCCCCACTCGCTTGCCACGAATGAACAGCGCTTGCGCTTGTATACTGGTATAGCTGTTTTGAGTGGCAAGGTATTTCTCGAGTGTCTCGGCCGAGTTATGTATTAGGTCGCCACGTAAAACGCCAACAGAGCTCACCGTTTCAACTTTTTCATGCACAGCATCCAGAGACCATTGCGCTTCACTTCGATCAAATAATCGTAAGCTCAAGTCTGGGTAACCTTCGCCGTGGCGCAACGCTCTGCCTAAAAACCGATTACAGCGTGGCATCTGGTAAACGCTTTTAGCCGGGGCCGACATTTCAGCCTGTATAGACTCTCGCAGTACCGAGCTGATCACTTCATCTGCATCCACACAAACAACCCAATCATACGCGGCCTGCTCAACTGCGAAATGTTTTTGCGGACCAAACCCTAACCAAGGCTGGCAAATGACACGCGCACCGAAGCTCTTACAAATATCGACCGTTGCATCGGTGCTCTCGGAGTCTACAACAACAATCTCATCACAAAATTGCAGCGCCTCTAAACACTCTGCAATGCACTTTTCTTCATTAAACGTAATAATGACGGCTGAGAGTTTTCTCTTAGGCATAGCCTGTTCTCCGCTCTCAAACTAGTAGAGTATTATGTGGCGTGGTAGCCACGGTACCATTCAACGAAGTTATTCACGCCCTCAACGATATCCGTCTTAGGTCGATAGCCCACGTCTCTCACCAAGGCCTCAACATCCGCATAGGTGGCAGGCACATCACCCGCCTGCATCGGCAGCATCTCTTTTTCGGCCTCTTTGCCAAGGGCGTCTTCGATGGCACCGATAAAATCCATCAGCTCGACCGGCTTTTGATTGCCAATGTTATAGACGCGCCACGGCCCCTTACTCGTCGCAGCGTCGGGCGTTGCCGCAGACCAATCCGGGTTGCCACTGGCGACATTATCAAGCGTGTGAATAACACCGGAAACAATATCGTCGATGTAAGTAAAGTCACGCTGATGATCACCGAAATTGTAAACCTGAATAGGACGGTCATTAGTGATGCGCTCGACAAATTTCCACGGCGCCATGTCAGGCCGCCCCCAAGGTCCATATACGGTAAAGAAACGCAGTCCCGTGGTTGGCATCTGATAAAGGTGGCTGTAGGTATGCGCCATTAACTCGTTGGCTTTCTTCGTGGCGGCGTAGAGCGACAGCGGGTGATCGACGTTGTCGTTCACCGAGAAAGGCATGCTCTCATTCGCACCATAAACAGAGCTCGACGAGGCGTAGACCAAATGCTCGACATTATTATGACGGCAGCCTTCAAGAATATTTACAAAACCCACTAGGTTACTGTCGACATAGGCGTTCGGATTATCAATGGAGTAACGCACGCCCGCCTGCGCCGCGAGGTTAATCACTCGATCGAACTTCTCCTCTGCAAACAGCGCTTCAATACCCGGGCGGTCAGCAAGATCCAGTTTCTTAAAAGTGAAGTCACCGCCAGCCTCCTCAACCCACTTAATTCGATCGAGCTTTAGTTGCGGATCATAGTAGTCATTGAGGTTATCAATGCCCACAACTACTTCACCACGCGCCAATAGACGTCGCGCTGTGTGTGAACCAATAAAACCTGCCGCGCCGGTCACTAATACTTTCACTGTTTTTGCCTCTGCTCGTTATCGATGCTGTATCGAAACGCTGTATCGTCATTAAGCACTGATTCAGCTAACCGCTGAGTCACGCGCACTTAGCTTGTCACGCAGTTAGTCCTTTGCGCAGCCAGCTGTAATTGTTTTTCCAGTTCCTGCAATACGTGCGCGGGGGTCAACGGCGTAAAGACCGCTGGCTCAACCAGCTCCGTATTGGGCAGCGATGAATAATCGCCTGCGCACAGGTGTACTTGGTTATCGCCGTAAGCGCCGATCAATCCCGGTAGCGTCGGGCCATAAAGCGAGACGGCCGGAATACCCAGCGCCGCCGTTAAGTGACCCAAGCCGGTATCCACCGCCACCACCGCATTAGCCTGCGCGAGCACACCGGCTACCCCCTGAATATTCAACCGGGGTAAGACCTCTACAGTGGGCACCTGCGCGGCAATACGTTTGGCCCGAGCTTGCTCTTGCTCTGAGCCCCACACCATACGCACGCGAAACCCCCTATCGGCCAACTGCACAGCAAGCTGCTGCCAATAAACCTCAGGGTAGTGTTTGTCATCTCGTGTCGTTCCGTGCAGGAAGACCACATTGGCTTTTTCTGGCGTGCGGCTGCAAAAGCGCTGCGGATCGATTCCGTATGTGCCTCGCACGGCGTTTAAAGGGCCGTTTGTTCGAGCACTTTCGGGTACCGGGTAATTTAACGCCTGAGCAAACAACTGACGAATCCGCTCGACTGCGTGCAGCTCTTTGCTCACCGAATATTTGTGTTGATAGAAAAACGCTGCCAGCGATTCACGAACCGATTTTTTGTCATAACCCGCCGTTGGCGCTTTAACCAGACGCGTCAGCCAAGCACTTTTCAACAAACCCTGCGCATCAATGACGAGATCGTAGTGGTGTTTGCGCAACTGGTTGCGAAATTGCTTCCATTCGGTCGACCCCATGGTCGCCCAAATATTTTTGCGCCAACGACGAATCGCCACGGGAATTACCCTATCAACCGCAGGGTGCCAAGCGGGAATCTCGGCAAACCCCTCCTCCACTACCCAATCAAAAATAATATCGGGGCACGCCTTCTTCGCGTCGGTGAGCGCAGGCAGGGTGTGAATCACATCACCCATGGAAGATGTTTTAACAATCAGGACTCGGCGCATCAGCGAGCGCCTCTTTCAGTTGTAGCACCAGCCGACGACGGCGCCTGGAATAAGGTCTGCAACGCGTCACTAACCCGCTCTGGGGAAATATAAATCATGCTCTGGTGGTAGCCTTGATCACGATCACCCTTACGAATTTTTAAAAACCCGTCAATTAAACGAATAACCGTGGCATGGCGACTTAAAGGCGGGGTAAATTCTGGGCTGGTCGGGCCATACAGCGCTACCAAAGGTGTGTCTACGGCGGCAGCAATGTGCATCAAACCAGAGTCATTGGTCACCACCGCCTCACAGGCAGCGATTAAATCAATGGCCTGCGGCAAGCTGGTCACACCCGCCAAGCTGTAAAAAGTTTGCTGCTGTTCGGCACTCAGCTGCCGCTTAATTTGTTCGACTACTTCGGCATCTTTTGCAGAGCCAAAACAGGCAACAGCGTAGCCTTGGTTAATCAGTTGGGCCGCTAACGTCGCATAATGATAGTCAGGCCAGCGCTTTGCTGGCCCAAACTCCGCGCCAGGACACAAGCCAATTAGCTTTGACGTCGGCAGCCCAAACTGCTGCTGAGCGCTGGCTTGTGCCTCACTGTCCACTCGCAGTTTGGGCGCTAAGATTTCCGGCAGTTGCTTAGCCGTGGCCACGTACTTCCCCGCCAATGCGGCGTAGCGTTCCACCATGCGCGGGTAGGTCGATTTGTTGAGTTTACGGGGGTCATTGATAAGGAAGTAACGCATTTCCCCCAACCACCCCGTGCGCAACGGGATACCCGCCAACCACGGAATCAACGCGGACTTCAGTGAATTCGGCAGCACAATCGCCTGATCATAGCCCTGGGTTCCAAGGAACGCGGCTAGACGTTTACGCACCCCCAACTGCAAGCTGCCGTGACCGACGGGCATGGCAATGGTGTTATCGACTTCAGGCATGCGTTCGAGCACAGCCCGACACCAGTCAGGCGCCAACACGTCAATCACACAGTCCGGGTCTTGACGTTTCAACTGGCGGTAGAGCGACTGACTCATCAGCATGTCGCCCACCCACGAAGGGCCTACGATCAAAATCTTGCTGCTCTGCATACGGCCACTGCTTCCCATGCCCATCAAAAGCAATCCATTAAGGGTAAAATAAAGCAGCGGATGATACCGCAGTTACCCATAAACATCAGTAAAAGTGCCACTATAAAGAGCGTTGAGTATTCCATTTTTGAGACAGGATAATTACAATCCGCAATCGAGATCCTGCAAGCAAACAGGCTCCAACGATTCGATTCACTGAAACACCCTATTTTGAGGTTCCCTATGACTGCCTTCGGTAGCGTTTTTATGCCAGAAATGGCCCTAACCGAATTTGATGGCGAAAACTGGAGCGACACCAAATTGGTGCCCAGTGACAGTCTCAGCATCCATCCTGGAGCCCATGTGCTGCACTACGCCAGCACCTGTTTTGAAGGCCTAAAAGCCTTCCGCCACAGCGACGGCAGCATCAACCTATTTCGGATGGACGACAACATTGCCCGCTTTGCGCAGAGCACCGAATTACTGGCTCTGCCCAGCCTCGATGAAGCGCAGACCCGCGAGATGATCACTCAGATCGTGCAGCGCTTCGCCGATCAGGTTCCCGAAGTGCCCGGGTCGCTCTACATTCGCCCGACACACATAGGCACTGAGCCAGCCATCGGCAAGGCTGCGAGTCCATCGGCTACCTCCTGCCAATATGTTCTGGTCTCCCCCGTCGGTGATTACTTCGCCGGTGGCGCCGACACCCCGCTGCGCCTGCTGCTAGACGACGGTATGCGCTGCGCGCCGCACATGGGACGTATCAAGAGCGGTGGCAACTACGCCAGCGCATTGCGCCCCATACTCGACGCCAAGCGCGACCTGAATGTAGACCAAATTCTGTTTTGCCCGGACGGCGATGTACAGGAAACCGGCGCCGCCAATTTCCTGCTGATCGATGGCGACACGTTGATCACCAAGGCGCTCGACAGCAGTTTCCTGCACGGCATCACCCGCGCATCGCTGCTCACCATTGCCCGTGACCTGGGCATGCAGGTGGAAGAGCGTGACCTAAGCGTGACTGAGCTGCTTGAACGCAGTAAAAAACCCGGCTGTGAAGCTGCGCTTTCGGGTACCGCAGCGGTACTGACACCCGTCGGCACCCTGGTGCACCAAGGTGAAGAATATCAGGTAGGCAGTGGCAAGGCGGGGCCCATAACCGCCAAGCTGCGCAAGACATTGAACGACATCCAGTGGGGACTGAGCGAGGATCGTCACGGTTGGCTGACCCGCGTCACCGACTGACTCAGAGGTCGACTGCCGTTAGATCGACGTACTTAGGTCGCGAGTGCCTAGATCGGCTGCACCTAGACCGCTGACACGCCGTCAGTGCCTAGGCATGCCTCCCAGATTTTTACCACGCACTTGCGCTGCGCGGCAAAATCACCTGCTTGCACCACTGCGGGAAGGCGCTGTAGCGACAAACGGTGACCCTGCGATCGATAGGTTTTATAGGCGTCGATCAACTGCTGCGCGGCTCCCACAGGAAGAAACTCAGCCTCGGCTAAGCTCTCGAGTATGCGGATGTTGTCACTGAAGGTCGTCAGGCTTGGCACTTTTTCAGCCCAAGCCAACACCGCGAACTGCACCAAGAATTCAATATCGACAATGCCGCCGGCATCCTGCTTCAAATGAAATTGCGTGCTCTGCTCAACCACCGGACTGCCTAGGTGTTCCCGCATTTTCACGCGCATGGCCTGCACATCTGCCTTTAGTGCTTTAAGGTCGCGCGGCTTAACCAACACCGCCTGCCTTACAGCCTCAAATTCACGCCCTAAGCGGGCACCTCCCGCCACCACCCGCGTACGCGTTAAGGCTTGATGTTCCCAGGTCCAAGCTTCTTCCTGCTGATACTTACTGAACGCTTTGAGGCTTGACACCAACAGCCCCGAGTTGCCCGATGGCCGCAGCCGCATATCGATTTCATAGAGCTGGCCCGCAGCGGTTTTTGCGCCGAGCATGTGAATAACTTTTTGCCCTAAACGCATAAAGAAAGACTGATTGTCTATCGAACGGACACCGTGTTGATCCGTACCCGTGGTGCTGTATTTCGCCTCGGCGTCGTGAAGGAACACCAAGTCCAGATCTGAACCATGCCCCAGCTCGATGCCGCCTAACTTTCCGTAACCCACGACAATGAATTGCGGCTCGACCCCACCAGCGGCAAACTGCGGCCGACCGTGGCGCGCAATCATCTGCTGCCAAGCCAACTCCAGCACCTGCTCTAAAATCACCTCCGCTAACCAGGTGAGATAATCGCTGACGCGCATCAATGGCAGCACTTCAGTCACCTCACTGGCCGCCACCCGCAAGCCGTGCGCTTGACGAAAATAGCGCAAGGCCTCCATCTGTCCTTCTAAGTCCGCAGGCTCTACGCGCAGCAACTGTTGTCGCAGCTCATCACGTAAAGCCTCTTTATCCGGCGGGCGGTACAAACTCTCAGGGTCGAGCAGCTCATCGAGTAATGCTGGGTGCTGGCACAGCTCATCGGCAATCCAAGAACTGGCGCCACACAAACGCACTAACTGCTGCAGGGCCTTGGGGTTTTCCACCAACAGTAATAAATAAGCACTGCGTCTGGCCACTTTCTCAATCAAAGTAATAATTCGACCGAGGCAGTCGGCGGGGCTCTGCAAGCTGCCCGCCTGATGACGCTCGTGCAAGCAAACCAGTAAATACGGTATCAGTGCGTCCAAACGCCTGCGGCTCTCCGCCTGCATACTGGTCAGAGCACGACTGCCCTTTAAAGCCGTCAACGCTCGGGCGGCCGCCTGGCTATCAACAAAACCCCGACCGTTTAAACCTTCGGTCAATTCCTCCTCGGTCAACTCATCCAGCCACAACGCGGCCCACAACTGATCAGAACCCTCAACGCCCGAGTGCTCGTCAGGTGCGGCAATCACCGCCCGAAAGCTGGCCCGCACACACTCGCGATGGATATTCAGTTGCAGCAGAAAGGCTGGCCAAGCATCAAAGCCCAGCAACCAAGCAAGGCGCAGCTGGTCTGTACTGTCGACCGGCAATGATTGCGTCTGTTTATCTTGATAACCCTGTATCGCGTGCTCAGTATTGCGCAGGAAAATATAAGCGGCCGCCAAGTCAGCGGCCACCGCGTTCGGCAGGTAACCTTCAGCCGCCAGCAACGGCAACAACTTCAGCACCTGACGCTCACGCAGGCGCACATCGCGCCCGCCGCGTATCATCTGGAAAACCTGCACGACAAACTCGATCTCGCGAATACCGCCCGCGCCCAGCTTCACATCGCCATCTATTCCGCGGCGCTGCACCTCACGATTGATCAACGCTTTCATCGCTCGCATGGACTCTATTGCGCTGAAATCCACATACTTGCGATAAATGAAGGGCTTCAAGCTCTCCAACAACTGCTCACCCGCCCGCCCAGCACCCGGCAGGCAATGTCCCGACTCCCTGTCACCGGACACTACACGCGCTTTGATCATGGCATAACGCTCCCATTCGCGCCCCTGGGTCTGGTAGTACTCCTCCAGCGCACCAAAATTCAGCGCCAGCGCGCCACTTTGACCATAGGGACGCAGGCGCATGTCGACGCGGAACACAAAGCCATCCACGGTGACCTTATCGAGGCTACTGATGATTTTCTGGCCAAGCTTAATAAAAAATTCTTGGTTGCTGATACTGCGACGACGGTGGGTGCTCTCGGGTAAAGACTCAGTCTCACCCGACTCGGGGTAAGCAAAAATCAGATCAATGTCCGACGAAACATTGAGTTCATAACCCCCGAGTTTACCCATGCCCAACACCACCAACGGTTGCGGCTCGCCCGAGGCTTTGCCCATCGGCGTACCGAAGCGCTCAGTCAACTGCCCGTAGTGAAAGCGAATGCTCGCCTGCAGCACGACCTCTGCCATGTGCGTCATATCGGTGGTGGTATCGAGCAGCTCACACTGGCGGTTAAAATCGCGCCAAAGGATACGCAGCATCATGTGCCGCCGAAAAATCCGCAGCTGCCGATCAAAGAGCGCTTCATCTGCGCCCACGTCCGCCAGACGCTCAGCCAGATCGCTCCGCATATCCTCTGCGCTCAAGACACGCTGAGCATAACCAACCTCAAGCCAGCGGAGAAAATCCTCCGCCTGCTCTACTGCGATATTCGCCGCATAGTCACTGGCAACCCAGCAATGTGCCAACTGCGAAGCGCCCTCTGGATTGGTGTCCAGCCAGACCTGCAAGCGTAATTGCTGTTCAGCGCTGGCGCGCTGTTGCCAGCACTCTTGTCGCTGCTGTAACTGCTCGATAAGTGGCTGAGGGAACAGCGCCACAGATAACGGGGGCCACCCGTGGAGTTCTAGCATCAAGGAACCTCAAAATATGTACCTACTAATGAAATGCGCCTGGCGCCGAAACCTGAGACGCACCCTCCTAGACAGATAGCCCACATAGGATTGATTATCGAGCTACCCTAATAATAATCGCCTAAAACACATAAATTTAGTGACCCAGTTCACCTCATCCTGTCACTGCATCTTAGGTGGGTTGGATACCGAGCATAAAAGGTATTAATATAAAGAGTTACAGCGCTATCGAATGATCGGCTCAAGCCCACTCAAATATCGTTCGTTTAATTAATACGCCATGTCACATGGCACGCAAAAGGATTTTTGTCATGGTCTCTTCAGTCACACCAGACACTGGCTCAGGCAATACCGGAACGGACGATACCAGCAGTGACAGCGGATCAACTGCGCTGCCAAGCTCTTTAGCGACTATAGCTGGAAATCTTCAACAGGGATTTAACAGTAACCACATTGCATGGACATGGGTTAACTGGTCTCTCGACAACTACGTTGCCACCCATGACATCAGCACAGTAAATGTATTCGTACCTATACCATTTGACCCGGAGGCAGAAGAGCCCGACTCGGCCAAAGACCTTCTTGTTGCTGAGGGCGGTACCGATGGGAGCGACCACCTCAGGAATCCCGACTACCAATTCAATTCTGACAACCATGGAGGGGATCGCAATATTACCGGTGCGTTCATGGGTTTCTCGGGGGATGACGTGCTCTACTCCGCGAATCTCAACAACCCCATGCTGCTCGGCGGCTCCGGCGATGACTCCTACATCATAGAAAGCTCCACCACGACC
>Ga0209826_1000168_pt1 | contig 44827 bp, 28 predicted proteins | sample GOMGulsemesocosm_5_FD_184637 | JGI IMG/M metagenome (GOLD analysis project Ga0209826, IMG submission 184637) | Methane-oxidizing microbial communities from mesocosms in the Gulf of Mexico - GOM15C Gulf of Mexico (SPAdes) (version 2) | ecosystem: Environmental > Aquatic > Marine > Cold seeps...
CGCATTTACTTAAAGGCTTTAGTTGTAAATGTATCTCTTTATTTGATGAAGGAAAAAAGTCTTTATTTAGTGCATTAGAGCACTTTAAAAGCGCAGAAAGTTATTTTGGTGTAGGGTGGACTACCGCCATATTATCTGTTTTATATGCAAAACAGGGGTTTCATCATGAAGCTTTTCAAGAAGCAACTGAAAGCTTAAAAATAGTAACGAATAAACTCGGTAAAGAATCTCACCTTGGTTACATGCTATCAACGTTAATTGCAGCTATGTATTATGAATTTGATGAGTTAGAGCTTGCTCAAGACTATATAGAAAATTGTCAGCCATATATAAAAGAGCAAGGCTCAACAGACATACTGATCGCATTATTTCAAACAGAGAGCAATATTTTTGTAGCAAAAGGCTTGGTTGATGAAGGTCTGAATGTATTAAAAAACGCTATTAAATGGTCAGAGAATAAAAATTACTTTAGATTAAAGTTAACTTTAGTTGATGATTTAATTACCTTGTTGCTACTTAATAATAGAATTAAAGAAGCAGATAATTATGCGCAAGCGTATGAAATTCAACATATAGAAATTAGTGGATATCATATTGGTAGTAACAAAGATAAAATTATCAGTAAGTCTTTAATCCACCAATTAATTATTAATAAAAAATACCAAGACGCTATTGAATTACTACATCAACTTATTGATAAAAGCCAACAAAATCTTCATATGAGGCAACTATCCTATTGGTTGTTATTAATGGGGATAACATATTTTGCCATGAAAGATAAAAAAAATGCATTAGCTTTTTTTATCAATTCAATCGAAATATCAAGAACTAGAAAATATCTTCGTATGTATATAGATGAAGGTAAATTAGTTTACAAATTATTAATGTTTGCAGTTAATGAAGAACTCACTAAAGAGCAGCATAGCTTTGTTTGCGTATTACTAAAGCAGTGTCCTGATATTGGTTTTAAGAAACAAACGTTAATTGAACCCCTTACAGCTAAAGAGCAAGAAATTGTGTTACAGCTTGAGGGAGGATTACCTAATAAAAAAGTAGCCAATGCCTTAAATATATCTGAAGGCACTTTAAAGTGGCACCTGCATAATATTTATTTGAAACTTAATGTTAAAAATAGAACACAGGCGCTCATTGCTGCTAAAGAACACGGATACTTACATTCACTAAATATTTCTGAATAGCTAAGTGAATAGCTAAGTGAATTTATACTTAATAATATTTTAATTCACTTGGTTTTTACTTATTTCTATTCATTTAAATATAGTTCGGCATACTTTTCACGAAGTGGTGCTTTTATAAACTTACCTGTGGCTGTTTTAACAATATCTTCTACAAATATTATACGCTTAGGCACTTCATAACCCGCTAATTCGCTTTTACAAAGCTGTATAAGGTCATCCTCAGTTACTTCTTCACCTTCTTTTGGTATTACAACAGCGGTTACCGCTTCTGTCCAGTGAGGGTGTGGTAAGCCAATAACGGTAACACCTGCAACACCTGGATGACCCATAATAATTCGCTCAACTTTAACAGAAGGCACATTTTCACCACCTGTTTTAATCATATCTTTCTTTCTATCAACAAACATTAACTGGTGATCTTCATCAAAATAGCCTAAATCTCCAGAATGATGCCAACCAAATTTAGATGCGGCAGCCGTTGCATCAGGATCTTTATAATAACCATTCATCGCAGAAGGTGATCGCCAAACAATTTCACCTTCTTCTCCGTCAGGTAATAAATTGCCGTTATCGTCCATTATTGCTTGGTCTGTAGTAACTACAGCTTCACCCCAATAGTTTCCATCTTTATAAGACCATTTATCATGAAAAACAGTGGTAATAGGTGTCATTTCTGTTTGGCCAGATCCTAATACGAAAGGACAGTTAAATAATGCCTTTAAACGTAATAAGCTTGGCTTATCAAAAGGTGCCATTGCATACATACAGGTTTTCAACGAACTAAAATCATATTTTTCTATGTTAGGTACATCAAGAAGTGCTTTCCACATCAAAGGCAAAAGGAATACAAAGTTAACTTTCTCCTTTTCAATAGTTTTTGCAAAGGCTTCAGGATCAAAACCTCTAAAAATAATAACTGCGCCGCCCATATGTAACAAAGAAGTTGATATAAGGTGTTGAGCACAATGAAACATTGGCATTACGCTAGTGCCAGTGTTTTCTTTTTTAATACCTAAATCAATGGCGGCTGCTAAGGTGTTTATAAATAAAGCAAGGTGAGAAGTTTCTACGCCTTTAGGTTTAGAGGTTGTGCCACTGGTATAAAGTATTTGTAATGGATCTCGGTCATGTATAATAGTGTCATCATTTTCTTTGTCAGATGCATCAGCAAGTAACTGATTAAAACAGAGACAGTTTTCAGGTACTGAATCACCTGTTACAGGAATTGAGATCCAGTGCTTAACTTCAGTCAATTCATCTTTATACGAGTCAAATCTTTCAACGATAGAATCTTCAATAAATAGCGCTTTTGCTTCACAATGGTTTAAAGTGAATACTATGTCTGCATGCCCTTGTAAGTAATTCAGCGGTACTACAACAACACCTGCTTTCATGCAGCCATAAATGATAAGTGCAAACTCAATCGAGTTTGGGCTTGCTAAAGCGACTTTGTCACCTGGTTTTATATCTAATGATCTTAATATATTATCGACTTTATTAAGCGTATTGTTTAGCTCTAAGTGGGTATATGAAAGCCTTGTATTGTCACGATACTCTACTAAGGCATCTAAATTTGGTGTCACTGCTGCTTTTCGTCTAAAAACATCACCCATGGCAACGCGGTTAATTAAATTTCTTTCAGTATCCATAATATTCCTCAGCTTATTTATTGGTTCTTTATTAGTTATTTATTAGTTATTCAATAATTTATTCAACTAACTATTTATACTAAAATAGCCGCTTCACAATAATGCGTTTCATCTATAGCTACTTGCTTTATAGCTTTTTTAATTAGATCAAAATTTGGTGTGTCATATTCAGAGGTTTCTTTAAATGCACTTGAAAGTTCATACCAACTTTGGGCACTTTGTTGCATTTTAGTTTCTAAGTCTAATACTTTAACTGAGTCAAGATACAGGCTTGCTTCACCAAGAAAACGAGCATACATTTTTCTAAAACCACTGCCACCTGAACCACGCTTTTCAATAGTTTGATAAGCAAAACGACAATTCCACTGCCAATCATCTGATTGTTCCCATTCACTAAAATCATCCATTAATGTTTGTAGAGCGGAAATACCTGATGTGTTATCCGTTGTATTGAGTAGTCGAACAGCGTTTTCTTTAATTGCTTTTTGGCATAAAGTTTTTAAATCGGTAGGTTTGTTTAAATGCTTTGGTGCATAAAAATCACCATCACATATAAAAGGGTTTTGTCGAGATACTCTCGCTTTTTTCATTTTTTCAAAGGATACTGTCTCAAGATTTTCTCTTTCGGTATCAGTCACTTGAAAATTGCGATCATCTTTATCATATCCCCATGCCATTATAGCGTGACCAGGGAAGTGACTAGAAGATTTAAAGTAATGTAAATAATAAATATCAGTAAGTAGTAAAGCAGGGCGGCTTTCGTCTAATGCGGTAAGAAGTTGCTGTTCACTTTCTTCTGCTGTGTCTGCACTTAACCATGTAAAATCAGCAACACCAATAGCATTAAAAAAGCGCTTCTCATAACCCAAAGAACGAGCATGCAGTAAGCGAGTAGGGGAAGCTTCTGGTGTTTTTAAGTAAGTTACACCTAAGCCGCCACCTATACCAAAACAAAAGGCTTCGCTCCAACCAAACCCATGAAAGCGAACTAAATCAGCTATTGCGGTACTACCACAATGCACGCCGGCGACATGAGTATCTTTAATCAAAGTCATTTTTATATCCTTTTTTATTATTATGATTAATTTATTTTTTGAGGTTAAAACCGCTCCTACAGGTTAATAAAATTTGCAATTTAATCAATTTATTTTATTGCATCAATGTACTTTGTAGGAGAGGGTTCAGAACAATATGCTCCATGCATTGTCTAATGAGCTACTTCCCTGTAGCGTACCTCGAGTATTTTATCTATTTAGCGTCTTTGTTATTTTTTCCTACACCTAATAACCAAGCTAAACTTGGAATTAATGTTAAGGCACCAATCATATTAAAAACAAACATAAAGGTTAATAATAGTCCCATATCAGCTTGGAATTTAATAGGTGAAAGTACCCAAGTTGCAACACAAATAGCTAAGGTTACGCCAGTAAACCCAACGGCTTTACCTGTTTGGTTTAACGTATATAAGTAAGACAAATAAAGTGATTTTTTCATGGCTAATCCTTCATTTATTTTACTGAAGATATAAATACCATAATCAACACCAATACCTACACCTAGCGCAATAACGGGTAATGTTGCTACTTTTACGCCTATACCTAAAAATGCCATTAAAGCTTGACTTAACACGGAAGTGATAATTAAAGGAACAATAATACATATAACTACAGGTATTGATCTAAAAGTAATTAAACAGATAATAATAACGACAGAATATACCCAAAGAAGCATTTCAGTTTGTGCTTCTTCAATTACAATATTTGTAGCTGCTTCAACACCTGCATTACCTGCGGCTAGTAAAAACTTAATCCCTTCTTGTGGATTTTTACTTACAAAGTCATTTACTTTATTAACAACGGTTGTCAAGGTATCGGCTTTGTGATCATTTAAGAAAACAATGATAGGTGCCATTGAACACTCACCATTAAGAAACCCTGATGGTACTTGTGTTAACGTTGCATTAGTAACAAATTCATTTCGGTTTAGGTTTGTCCATTTTAACGAACCTTCGTTCATACCAAACATACCTAATTTAGAAATATCAGTAATAGATACAACATTTTGTACACCATGGGTATTTTTAAGCTGCCATTGAAGTTGATCCATTAATACTAAATTGTCGTATTTACTACATTGGTCTGGTGCCGATTCAACTATAATTACAAATACATCTGTACTTGCGGTATAGTTTTTAACAATAAAAGCATTATCAAGATTGTAGCGAGAATCAGCGCGTAGCTCAGGTGCACCAGCATCTAAATCACCAATTTTCATAAATTGTGAAAAGTATAAGCCGCCAGAAAATAATACCGCAGACAACGAAATCATTAATATAGCAACTTTAGGTTTAGTAAAGTTAGCAAATAACCTTTCTACTAAACTGATATTGTGAGTATTTTTTCTTGAGTGCTCAATTGCTTTAGGTGAAATACCGATATAGCTTAATATAATAGGTAGAGCAACTAAGTTGGTAACAATTATAATGGCCACCCCAATACTTGCTGCAATAGCAAGCTCTTGAATAACACCAATATCAATAACCATTAAGGTAGTAAAACCAATGGCATCACTTATTAAAGCGGTAATTCCGGCTAAATAAAGTGATTTAAACGCAAGTCTGGCAGCTTCTAATTTATTCGCACCTGTTTCAGCATGGTGAATAATAGAGTTAACAATTTGCACACCATGGCTTACACCAATAGCAAATACTAAAAAAGGTACCAACATTGAGTACGGGTTAATACCGTAACCCATAATATTTAGCGTTCCTAACTGAGCAAAAACAGCTAAAATAGAGCAAATAACCACAACAAAGGTACTGCGTAAACAGCGTGAATAAAGCCACAATAAAAAGACAACAATTAATACCGCTAACATGAAAAATATAATAACTTGCAAAGCGCCATCAATTAAATCACCAACAACTTTGGCAAAACCAACAATTCTAATGTTGATGTTTTCAGATGAGTATTTATTTCTTATATCATCTTCTAGTGTCTCAGAAAGATGATGATAATCTATAGGTAAACCGGTGTCAGGGTTAATATCTTGTAATGGTGCTAAAACAATGCTTGATTTGAAATTATTGCTTACTAAACTACCAATTTGGCCAGATTTAAATATGTTAGAACGGACTTTATCAAGGCTTTCTGTTGAGCCATCATAGCCATCAGGAATAATACCTCCTCCAATAAAACCTTCTTCAGTGACTTCTTGCCAACGAACATTAGGTGTCCATAAAGACTTTAAACCATCACGATTGACACCACTGATAAAAAACACATCATCAGTAACATTTTTTAATACTTCTTGGTATTTGGCATCAAAAATATCACCATTTTTACTTTCTACAACAACTCTAACCACATTACCTAAATTGGCTAATTCTTTTTTGTACGATAAAAAGTTTTTAATGAATGTGTGATTTGTTGGTAGCATTTTTACAAAGCTTGCTTCAGGCTTTACTTGCACTGCTTGAAAAATTAATGCTGCACACAATACAAGCAGTGATGATAAAATGATTAATCTATTAGAGAAAATAATCTTTTCAGCAAATGCGACGAACTTATTTGAATTAGACATTATTGAGAAACTCCTTTGTCATCTACAGAATCGTCTACTGAGACTATTCCGAATTGACCTACTATAATGAGCTGGTCGTTAATTACAGTCACGGCTGAAAATGCAGAGCCTGAGGGGTGTTTTATTAAGCTTGTTTCATTTGGGGTGTTGATATTTAGTTTAACAATAGTGCCACCATGGCCAACCAATACTACATCACCATTTTCTTTGATATGTCCGCCAAGAAATGTTGCACGATTTTTAGCGACAAAATGTTGCCAGTGCTCACCGTGGTCATTAGAAACGAAATAATTACCTTTTAATCCAAAAGCAATAACGTTAGATGAATTTTTTTGTGCAAGCACACCAAATAGGCTGCCATTGTATGGCGTGCTAATTGACTGCCATGAGTTGCCATTATCTTTACTTTTGTAAACATTCCCCTGTTCACCCGCAATATAAGTAATATTGCTTTCGCTAGTGATATTATTTAGGTGAAATTTATTAGGGTTGTTTAACTTATCATCCAACAACAACCAATTTTTACCTAAATCGATACTTTTGAGTAACGTACCATAAGCACCTGTAACTAATATCGTGTCATTGCTTGTTTGAGTTACCGATAATAAAGGTAAGCTTGGGCCAGCTTCTTTTGAATTTATAGCATCTTCTAAAGCGAATTCTAAATCTTCTAAAGCAAAACTTGCTTCATCTCGTTCATCTTCATCTTGAATTGTTTCGATGATTTTTTTTGCATTTATTACTTGTTTTTCTAATAAAGTGATTTTTAGTTCAATCAATTCAAAACCGTCAAATAATTTTTGCCAAGAGTCAGCTCCTTTAGGAGAAGAAATAATTGCGCCATCATGGCCAATTGCTAATTTATCGCCGTTAGATAAAACAATGATATCGGTTAATAGCAATGAAACTGGAGATATTTCTTGGCTGAATTTTTCTGAAGATTGCCAATTTAGTATATGTCCTCGTTCACCAACGGCTAATACACCTTCATTGGTGCTTTTAGCTAAGGAGATCATAATATTTTTTGTTACTAAATCACTTGGTTTGGATGCGGTTTCTAAAAGCTCTATTTTTGCTTGGCAATTAATACTGCAAAGCAAAAAAAATGCGCTAAATAGAAATGGTTTTGGGGTGTTGAATCTCATGTTATTCCTTGACAGTTGCGAAAAAAACCGAATTAGGGGGTAAATATTGAAGTAAGCATTTTTATTATTTTAATTCTAGGTATTTATTTATGTTTCTTTAATTCATATTTTATTTATTTTTAAACTTAACTTTATTTTAAAAAAAGATAACTAGCACATGGTGCTAGTTATCTTTGTTTTAAAGTAGGTTATTAATGATAACTATTAACGACCTAAACGACGTAGTGCAGAGGTGCTAAAGTCTTTACGTCTAGCTTTAATGCCCCACTTCATAAAGTTAGGCTCTTCGTTACTTAAACCGGTAACTAAGTATCGACCAGAGTTTAAATCATGCAATGTTTCTGCAGCAAGCCATGAAGCATCAACATCGTAAAATTGAATTTTGTGAGCTTCAGATAGTTTCCAAAGTTTACCTCGGCCATCATATTGGTCAATAACTGATGCACCCCAAGAATCTTCATCAATGAAAAAGGTTCTTTTCGCATAGATGTGACGAGCACCTTCTTTAAGGGTTGCTTCTACTTGCCATACTCTATGAAGCTCATAACGAAGGTAATCTGCATTCAAGTGACCTTGACCTACGATTGATTTATATTTAGCGGTAGTATCAAGTAATTTATAAGCGTTATAAGGAATATAAAGCTCTTTTTTACCAACTAGCTTCCAATTATAGCGATCAGGAGAGCCGTTATACATATCGTAATTATCTGTTGTTCTTAAACCATCAGTACCTGCTCCTGGGCTATCATAAGCAACATTAGGCGCACGTCTTACACGGCGTTGTCCTGCATTGTAAACCCAAGCACGACGAGGCTCTTTTACTTGATCAAGCGTATCATGTACTAATAAAGAGGTACCTGTTAAGCGTGCAGGTGCAGTAATTGTTGATAGATAATAAAATAAAACGTTATCATCTTTTTTTGGATCTCTGCCTGTTGATAAAAAATCTGGCCAAACGAGTTTGTCATTTATGTTTACCGTTGTAAATGAACCATCTTTTTGAACAGGTAGCGTTGTACCAAAACGTTTTGCTGCACCACCTCTATAGCGTGTTAAATGATTCCAAATAACTTCATCACCATTTTTAGGGATAGGAAAAGGATAACTAATACTAAAGTTTTTCAAACCATTACCGCCATCCATAAGCTCAGCTGATGTAGCATTAGTTTTTACCGTTTTATATATACTGTCAGGAAAAGCGGCTGTTCTTTTAGTTTTATACACTGGCATTTTATAGTCAGGGTATTTTTTAAACATTGCTATTTGCCCTTCACTTAAATTACTTGTGTATTCACTTAAGTTTGCATTGGTAATAACAAACAAAGCTTTTTCATCAGGAAAAGGATTAGCAGGGCGACCACTGTCTTTACTTTTTGTGGTGTTTTTACTGTTTAAGCCACCTTCCCATTTTGGAATAGTACCTGCTGCATTTCCAGCAACTTCAGCACCCATTGGTGTTAAAGACGTACCAAGTTTTGCTGCTTCATCAGCGCTTACTTTAGCTAAAGTGGTGTTTGATATAAAACCTAGTGATACAACCAATACACTAAGTGTTGTTTTTATTTTATTCATTTATCTATCTCCAATTAATATGACATGGCAAAGCTTAAGGCAAGAAAATCTTTATCGGCAATAGAGTTATACTCACCACCACCAAAATTAGTATAAGAAACTGTTACTGAGTATTTTTGTTTATATAACGCTTCTACTGAAGCTGCAGCAACAGTGCTACCTTCATTAAACTGGTCACTATAACCATCTACATCATGATACCAAGATAACACTGGCTTTAATGAGACACCAGAAAATAAATCAGGGTAGTCAAACTCTACGCGTGTTCTATAACCCCATGCTGAATCTGTTTTAAATCCGCCTTCACTTGGGTCAAAACTAGGCATACCAAAAATAGTATCTCTACCGTATTGATAACCTGGTGTACCCAAATATTCAATGCCGCCATCTTTATTGAAAATACCATCACCTATTAGCGTTAAGCCAACTTCACCAATAAAGGTCACTCTTGAAGCACCTAATACTTGGTCAAAAAACTGTATAGCAGTCACTTGTAATTGTGTTACATCAAATGCATCCCAAGCCGCTACATAAGCCCCACCGTCTACTGGTGTTAGTCTAGCTGTCATAGGTAAAGCAGGATCTTCAGATAACGCAGCACCTACCGCGTGATTACCATTTATTTGCGTTGGTACATCAGGTTTGTATGAAATTTCACCTGACAAAGCAAAACCACTAACGTTAGTAGCAAAACTTAAACCGTATACTTTAAGATCTTCAACGAACTCAATAGTATAATGAGCGTTTGCCATCTCAGCCGCTAATTTCCCTTCTGTAGTAGTAACGTCGTGTAAAGGGTTCATTGAGAAAGGAATAAAAGGAGTATTCCCAAGAACTGGGTTAGTTGAATTTGATGAACGATATACACTGGCAATAGGTAAGCGAGAATGAAGGTTCATGTAATAAAAACCAAACTCTGTGTCATTTAACGCTTCTGAATAGTAACGTACAGCAATACCGTACTGACCACCGTCATCAGGCTCTAAATCATCTACTCTTTTAGCGTAGTAACCTGCGTCTATAGCGTGCTGGTCACCTGCGGGTGAAAAGGTAATATAGTTACAACCATCGGCTACGTAATCAGCAGGAGAAAAGAAAGTACCGCAACCATCAATCTCAGTTTTAGACCATTCATATTGATAAAAAGCTTCAGCACTTAGGTTTTCAGTTAAACCTGCGTTAGCATATAGCATACCAACGGGTAATAAACCTTCTTTAAGCGTTGCACCTGGACGGCGTAAAGCACTTACATCAAATGGATTAATTGCGTTAATGCCACCTTGAATAAAGGTACTTTCGCCCCAGCTTACTACTTGACGACCTAAACGTATGTCTAACGGTGTGTCACCTAACTCAAAGCTACCATAAAGGTAGGCATCTAAAAGTTGAATACCAGAAAACTTGGCAGTATCACTAAAGCCATCATCACTTAATGGTGTGTTTGCAACGTAACCATTTGGTCCGTTACCATGTGGAACGTCGCCATCTTTTAATGCAACATCATACCAGTACTTAACGCGAACAAAAGCACCAAAGCCATTCTTATCTAGCTGAATATCATTAATACCTTTAATGATCGTGGTAAAAGCATCACCTTTATCGAAGTTTAAAGTGTCATCGTCTGTGGTAGCAGAATATCCTGTACCTGGAATTCCGTTAAAGCTGTGAGATGGTGCGTAAAATCTAGGGTTTTTATCTGACATACTCCAGCTAGAGCCAATAGATAGCTGAGAGTTTATGGATAGTTGTATATCTTCATCTTCGCCAAAATAAAAATCAGCGGCTTGGGCTACAGGAGCACTAAGAGCCAAAATTATAGCGGCATTCAATGAATTTTTTCTAATAGACTTGTTTTTCAATGTTATTCACTCATTATTATATTAATTTGGTAATTCTTTGTAAAAATCATTCTGTGTAACGCTCTTTCCAACATACATTACATGCCTTACCAAAATGTTACAAAACGACTTTTTTTGACAGCGCATTTTGCGACAATATGTTTTTTTTATGTCATTTTTTGTTGCGCATTCAAAAATTATAATTCTCAAAGCATAGGTTTTTAAAGGAATGGAAGACGATTGTTCTTTAATTAGTGGTTAGATGATTTCTATTTGGCGAGGGATGGAATTGTCAGGTCTTGATTGTAAATTAGCTTGCAACGAGCTTAAAGTTGACAAATACCAAGTTAAATAAATTTAATAACGTAAACGAATATTTCGAATCAAAACATGGTTTTTTAAACTTAACTTTATTTTAAAAAAAGATAACTAGCACATGGTGCTAGTTATCTTTGTTTTAAAGTAGGTTATTAATGATAACTATTAACGACCTAAACGACGTAGTGCAGAGGTGCTAAAGTCTTTACGTCTAGCTTTAATGCCCCACTTCATAAAGTTAGGCTCTTCGTTACTTAAACCGGTAACTAAGTATCGACCAGAGTTTAAATCATGCAATGTTTCTGCAGCAAGCCATGAAGCATCAACATCGTAAAATTGAATTTTGTGAGCTTCAGATAGTTTCCAAAGTTTACCTCGGCCATCATATTGGTCAATAACTGATGCACCCCAAGAATCTTCATCAATGAAAAAGGTTCTTTTCGCATAGATGTGACGAGCACCTTCTTTAAGGGTTGCTTCTACTTGCCATACTCTATGAAGCTCATAACGAAGGTAATCTGCATTCAAGTGACCTTGACCTACGATTGATTTATATTTAGCGGTAGTATCAAGTAATTTATAAGCGTTATAAGGAATATAAAGCTCTTTTTTACCAACTAGCTTCCAATTATAGCGATCAGGAGAGCCGTTATACATATCGTAATTATCTGTTGTTCTTAAACCATCAGTACCTGCTCCTGGGCTATCATAAGCAACATTAGGCGCACGTCTTACACGGCGTTGTCCTGCATTGTAAACCCAAGCACGACGAGGCTCTTTTACTTGATCAAGCGTATCATGTACTAATAAAGAGGTACCTGTTAAGCGTGCAGGTGCAGTAATTGTTGATAGATAATAAAATAAAACGTTATCATCTTTTTTTGGATCTCTGCCTGTTGATAAAAAATCTGGCCAAACGAGTTTGTCATTTATGTTTACCGTTGTAAATGAACCATCTTTTTGAACAGGTAGCGTTGTACCAAAACGTTTTGCTGCACCACCTCTATAGCGTGTTAAATGATTCCAAATAACTTCATCACCATTTTTAGGGATAGGAAAAGGATAACTAATACTAAAGTTTTTCAAACCATTACCGCCATCCATAAGCTCAGCTGATGTAGCATTAGTTTTTACCGTTTTATATATACTGTCAGGAAAAGCGGCTGTTCTTTTAGTTTTATACACTGGCATTTTATAGTCAGGGTATTTTTTAAACATTGCTATTTGCCCTTCACTTAAATTACTTGTGTATTCACTTAAGTTTGCATTGGTAATAACAAACAAAGCTTTTTCATCAGGAAAAGGATTAGCAGGGCGACCACTGTCTTTACTTTTTGTGGTGTTTTTACTGTTTAAGCCACCTTCCCATTTTGGAATAGTACCTGCTGCATTTCCAGCAACTTCAGCACCCATTGGTGTTAAAGACGTACCAAGTTTTGCTGCTTCATCAGCGCTTACTTTAGCTAAAGTGGTGTTTGATATAAAACCTAGTGATACAACCAATACACTAAGTGTTGTTTTTATTTTATTCATTTATCTATCTCCAATTAATATGACATGGCAAAGCTTAAGGCAACAAAATCTTTATCGATGTTGGCGTTATATTCACCACCACCAAAATTAGTATAAGAAACAGTTACTGAGTATTTTTGTTGATATAACGCTTCTACTGAAGCTGCAGCAACAGTGCTACCTTCGTTAAACTGAGCGCCGTAGCCATCAACATCGTGATACCAAGATAATACTGGTTTTAATGAGATACCTGCAAATAAATCTGGGTAGTCAAACTCTACACGTGTTCTATAGCCCCATGCTGAATCTGTTTTAAAACCACCTTCAGTTAAGGAAAAATCAGGATTACCAAAAATAGTATCTCTACCATATTGCAAGCCTTCTGCGCGCTTATCATCAATGCCATCAGTTAAGGTTAAGCCAACTTCACCAATAAAGGTCACTCTTGACGCGCCTAATACTTGGTCAAAAAACTGTATAGCAGTCACTTGTAATTGTGTTACATCAAATTCATCCCAAACGGCTACGTAATCGCCGCCATTTACTGCCAGTAGTCTTTGTGAAAAAGGTAATGCAGGGTTTTCACTAAGCGCACCACCTACACCATGGTTACCATTTAACTGGGTTGGTGTATCAGGGTGGTATGAAACTTCACCTGATAAGGCAACACCACCTAGGTTAGTGGCGAAACTTAAGCCATATACTTTAAGGTCTTCAACGAACTCTATAGTATATGTAGCATTCATCATTTCATGTGCTAATTTCGATTCTGGAGTACCGTCGTAAGCTGGGCTCATTGCGAAAGGAACTAAAGCTCCAGGTCCAGCTGATCCCATAGCTCCCCAGTGAGAACGATAAACAGCGGCAATAGGTAATCGGGAATGAAGGTTGGTGTAATAAAAACCAAACTCAGTATCATGTAGTGCTTCTGAATAATAACGCATGGCAAGACCATATTGACCGCCGTCATCTGGCTCTAAATCAGCTACTCTTTTAGCGTACACGCCCACATCCCTTGCTACAGAATCGGGAATTCCTGTTGCGGTAATATAATTACAACCATCTGCGGCATAATCAACTGGTGAAAAGAAAGTACCACAACCATCAATTTCAGTTTTAGCCCATTCATATTGATAAAAAGCTTCAACACTTAAGTTTTCAGTTAAACCTGCGTTAGCATATAGCATACCTACGGGTAACAACCCTTCTTTAAGCGTTGCACCTGGGCGGCGTAAGGCACTTACATCGAATGGGTTAATTGAGTTTATACCACCTTGAATAAAGGTACTTTCGCCCCAGCTTACTACTTGACGACCTAAACGCACATCTAACGGTGTGTCGCCTAACTCAAAGCTACCATAAAGGTAAGCATCTAAAATTTGAATGCCAGAAAACTTGGCAGTATCACTAAAACCATCATCACTTAATGGCGTGTTTGGTACGTAACCATTCGGGTTGTTGCCATGTAAAACGTCGCCATCTTTTAATGCCGTATCGTACCAATATTTAACGCGAACAAAAGCGCCAAAGCCATTTTTGTCTAGTTGAATATCATTAATACCTTTAATGATGGTGGTAAAAGCATCGCCTTTATCAAAGTTTAAACTGTCATCGTCTGAGGCTTGAGATAGCCCTGTCCCTGGCACACCGTTAATTGTATTGCCAGTAGAGTAAAAACGAGGATTTCTCTCTGTCATGCTCCAGCTAGATCCAATAGATAATTGAGAGTTTATTGATAGTTGTATGTCATCATTTTCACCAAAATAAAAATCAGCAGCTTGTGCTACAGGAGCACTAAGAGCTAAAATTATCGCAGTTTTTAATGAATTCTTTATAATTTTATTTTTCATTGTTATTCACTCATTATTGTATTAATTAGTTAAGTGTTGTAATAATTGTTTATTATGTGTAACGCTTATTTCTAGCATATGTTTCTATGCATAGCAAAAATGTTATAAAATGGTTTTTTTAGACAGTGTATTTTGCGTCAATATATTTTTTTTATGTCGCTTTTTGTATGTGTTCAAGTTTTATAATATTTCAAATAGAGATTTTTAAAGGTATGGAAGAAGATTATTCTTTAATTAGTGGTTGGATGATTTCTATTTGGCGAGCGATGGAATTGTCTGGTCTTGATTTTAAATTAGCTTGTAGTGAGCTGAAAATAGATAGTAGTGATTTTGATAATCCAGAATCACGCACGGCATCAAAAAATACTATTAAAATACTTGAATATTGTAATAATAAACTAAATAGACATGATTTTGGGCTAGTCGTTGCAGAGCAATTTCACCCTAATATTTTTCATGCGCTGGGTTATGCTATGATGTCATCGCAAAGCTTGCAAAGTGCATTAACCTATATCGTACAATATAAAAAAGTTGTTTCTAATACTTGTACATTGGACGTAACTGAATGTAATGATGATTTAATCTTTAGTATGAATATATGTCGTTATCAAAAGTCTAATGAGTTGGTATTACCTTATATTGCCGTCGAATTATTTATTGCGACTATTGTTAAATTTTCAAGAGAATTGACTGGCTCAAGCTTACATCTTAAAAAAATTCTTTTTTCATTTCTTAAGCCTGAATATGATGTTGGTTTTTTAGTTGACTTTTTTAAGTGTGATATAGAGTTTAACGCGTGTAATACTGCAATAATTTTTGATCTTGCTCAAGCTCAAAATATAGTGATGACCAGTAACCCTTTAATTACGCAAATGCATGAAAAAATGCTTGAAAATTTCATGTCACGTATTGATAAAGATGATTTAAAACACGCGGTAAAATCAAAAGTATTTGAATTATTACCTTTGGGCAGTCCTTCTCAAAAAGTTGTTGCTCAAACGTTAGGTTTTAGTTTGCGTAACATGCAACGAAAATTACATGAGCAAGGCACAAGTTATAAGTATATTTTAGAGCAAACACGTAAAGAGTTAACCTTTGGGTATATGGAGCAATTACATTTAACTTATACTGAAATATCTTATTTAGTTGGTTTTTCATGCACAGCAAATTTCAACAGAGTATTTAAACAGTGGACTGGAATGACACCTAGTTGCTACAGAAACTCATTGAAATAACAAATGCATTGACTAACGTTTAGTTAAACGATAATAGTTTGGCGTGAATTGCTAATGCAAGATGGTTATATAAATTCGATACTAGATCAAATTTTTTCATTATAAGTTAATAGCATGAATTTGATCCAAACCATAAATGACGTAAATAAATGTTTCGAAACACAAAAAGGTCAATTTTTATCTGCACCTTATCGCAGTTATGATGAACGTATCAGTGATTTAAAAAAACTCAAAAAACTTCTAGTTGATAATCAAGATGCTTTTATCAATGCATTAGATAAAGATTTTGGTGGTAGAAGTGCAGACGACACCAAAATTGGCGATATTATGACCACAATATCAGGTTTAGATTATACCATTAAAAATTTGAAAAAATGGATGAAACCTGAAAAGAGAAAAGTAGATTTACTTTTTCAACCAGCTAAAGCATCTATATTATTTCAGCCGTTGGGTGTTGTTGGTGTAGTTGTGCCATGGAACTACCCAGTATTTTTGTCTATTGGCCCTTTGGCTACTGCTTTAGCGGCAGGCAACTGTGTTATGTTGAAAATGTCTGAGTTCTCAACAGAAACGGCAAAACTATTAGCGGATCTATTACAGAAAGATTTCAATCAAAAGCAAATTGCAGTAGTAGGAGGAGAGGTTGAAATAGCAACAGCTTTTACCTCATTAGCATTTGATCATTTGTTTTTTACCGGCTCTACTAATGTTGGTAAAATTGTTATGAGAGCAGCAGCTGAAAACCTTGTGCCTGTTACTTTAGAGTTAGGTGGTAAGTCTCCCGCAATAATCGATGATAAAATTGATATTAAACTTGCCGTTTCTCGTTTTATTTTAGGTAAGGTACTTAACTCAGGTCAAACGTGTGTAGCGCCAGATTATATCTTTTGTCCAGAAGGTAAAGAGAATGAATTAGTAGAAGAACTACGCAAGGTTTATTCTAAAATGTATCCTAAGGTTAATAACAATAAAGATTGTACTAGCATCATTAACGATGCTCAGTTTGCACGCTTAAACGGTTTGATAGCCGATGCTAAAGAGCAGGGCGCGAATGTTATTCCATTAATCGATGAGCCGGCAGGAACAACGGGAAGAAAAATGCCTTTAACGGTATTAACTAATGTAAATGATAGTATGAAGGTGATGCAGCAAGAAATTTTCGGCCCTATTATTCCTATCTTTACTTACAAAAGTACCGAAGAAGCTATTCAATACATTAATAAAAATGACAGACCTTTAGCACTATATATTTATAGTTTTGATAAAACTTTCCAACAAAACATTTTATTAAATACTCATGCTGGCGGTGTATGTATTAACGAAGCTACTTTTCATGTGGCGAATGATGACTTGCCTTTCGGTGGAGTAGGGGCTTCTGGTATGGGGCAGTACCATGGTAAGGAAGGTTTTAGAACTTTTTCTCATGCTAAGTCAATTTTAGAAAAAGGACATATTAGTTTTGCTCACCTTTTATTTCCTCCTTTTGGCGGTAAGATACATAAATTAGTTTATAAATTATTTATTCGATAGGCTTTATTGTACATAACTGTTGTTGAAATGATAACGTGTAGGAGCGATTTCTATCGTAACTGCGAAGTTCTCGAGAATACGCTACAGGGAAGTAGCATATTAGACAATGATTAGACCGTGCATGGAGCATATTACCCTGAATCTTTCCATACAAAATTCAATAAAATCAAGTGTTAATATTTATTACTAAATATTATAGTTAATTATAATGTCATTTTCTGGAATCTCTAATTTACTTAATGGAATGGCAATACAAATTGTCACTCCTTTACCATTATCTTGATATTTTATTTTTAATAAGATTTGTTCTGTAACTATTGTGATAGTAATAGTGCCTTTTTCAGCATCATCAAAGGCATGCTTTATGGAGTTATCTATTAATGTTAAGAGGGTGTCATAGCCCCAAGCTTGTTACAATAAGATAGTCACATAAGTATAAAGTTTGACCTTTTTATTTCATGCATTATTTAATTACAACTATTCCCCTAACTATTGTTAGGTTTGTTAGGGGGGGGATTAGGGCATAGTATTCCTAGTTGAAAAATATCATGAAATGGGTCATAAAGTGCTGGTTTACATCGTTAGGTAAACCTGAATTAGCAGAAGGTGATATGAGTAAAGTAAATATTGCCCCGATGTAAAAGATAAAATATTTAAGCGTTATCACAAATCAAAGGTTGCTGCAGCCGCGGAATATTCGCTTAGTTGCTGTAACTGTCTTTAGAAAATTATAAGTAAATGTTTAATTGAGGTATATATGACTGTTGTTGAATATAAAAAATATTGTTGTGTCACTTGTGATCTCGTTTATGATGAAGAGTTAGGTTTTCCTGAAGAAGGTATTGAAGCTGGTACTTTATTTAAAGATATTCCAAATGATTGGACTTGCCCTGAATGTTCAGCATCGAAATCAGACTTTTTTTTAGTTGAATAATGTTAGTTTAAAAATATAGGAAATAACATGAAACCCATAGTAGTTATCGGCTCAGGCCACGCAGGACTCACTTTAACTCGCGAACTTAGAATGATTAACAAAGAAGTTCCTATTATTCTAGTAACACAAGATGATGGTTGTGCTTATTATAAACCGAATTTATCTAAAGCTATCGCATTAGGAAAGTCTGCAGATGATTTAATGATGAAAAGTGCGGAACAGATTAAAAAAGAGCAAGATATTTTTATCAAAACTGAAACTAAAGTTACCTCTATTGATGTTGAAGAGAGCTTTATAACGGTTGATGATGGTAACAGTGTTGAACGCATATTATATCAAAGTTTAGTGTTAGCCACGGGTGCTTCACCATTCGAATTACCTGTAAAAGGAAATGCAAAGGATAATATTATTTCTGTTAATACCTTAGATGAATATCGCGAATTCCGCGATATTATTGAAAATAAAAAGCGTGTGCTTATCATTGGTGCGGGTTTTGTTGGTATTGAATTTGCGAGTGATATATGTTCAGTAGGGTATCACGTCGACGTTGTTGATATGGAAGCATGGCCATTGAGAAGATCAGTGCCTGAAGAGCTAGGTCAGGCTATTGTAGACTCTTTCCCTAAAGATAAGGTTAATTTTTATTTTGGCACATCGGTAGTTGCTGTTGACACCAAAGGTGATGGCTATGAAGTTACCTTCGCTTCAGGTGAAAAAATAGTGACTGATGTTGTACTTTCTGCAGTTGGTATTCGACTTAATGTTGAATTAGCTAAAGACGCTAACATTGAAACCAACCGTGGTATTGTTGTTGATAACTGTTCAAGAACAAGTGCTAAAAACATTTATGCTATTGGTGATTGTGCTGAAGTTGCTGGACATGCTTTACCTTTTATCGCTCCTGCAACCTCTGCTGCTAAAGCATTGGCTAAGACATTATTAACATCAGAAGTAACTGAACTTCGTGTTCCTCACTTGGCGGTAGCGGTTAAAATACCAACATGTGCAACTATTGTATGTCCGTCATTATCTATGGAAGGTGAGTGGAAAGTGGAAGGCGAAGCCCCAGACTTTATTGCAAGGTTTACAAATCCAACGGGAGAAGTGACTGGTTTTGCGCTTACAGGTAAGGCGACTACTCAAAAAGGGTTTTTATTGAAAGAGTGTGTGCCTCCTAAGTTTGGTTAGTTATATAGGCAATACATAGGCAGGAAATAGGTACGAAAAAACACCAATTTTTCTTTAAGAGATACTGATTATTAATTAGTATCTCCTTTTTGTTTTTAGATGGTGTTTTTTTAGTTATGTTATTTAATTGAGCTGTACCAAGTCACATTATGCGTATCTACATGGCTGTTAATAACACCCAAATGCATTAAGTAGTTAAAATGAGCGCTACTCTCACCATAAGCTAGCATAAAGGTTTTTTGATTTATCTCTTTGTGAAATAATACCCCGAAGCCATCAATTACACGCTTTGGTGTTTCACATGTTTTTGCTAGATCCTTTAAATTATCTTCAACTTCATTCACCAAGTCGTTTAGCCTTGCTATTACTCCGGTAAATGGTTTTCCATGAGCAGGTAATACCAGCGTTTGGCTATTTAATACGTTAATATAGTTTTTGCATGATATTAGCCAGTTATTCAATGGGTTGGCATGCGGGGCTTTTGGGTAAACACTAATGTTAGAAGATATGGTGGGCAGAATTTGGTCGCCCGATATTATAATGTTTAGGGCTTTACACCATAAACAAATGTGCTCAGGAGAGTGTCCTGATCCAACTACAACTTGCCATGCATGACCACCTAATGTGATTATTTCATTATTGACTAAGCGCTTATATTTGCTAGGAAAAGGGTAAACAAATGTTGAGTAAATGTTAATGTATTTATCATATAGTTTTGCTTGTTTTAAACTTGCGCCACCTGATAGATAAAAGTCATAGACTGCTGGGTTAGGGCTACTATTAATAATTTCAGATGATATGCTTTGATAGCCTTCGTATTCGCCTTTAGACATCCACAATTGCGCGTCAAACTGTTCACATAGCCAGCCTGATAAACCCATGTGGTCTGGGTGCAAGTGGGTACATATAATTTGTTTTATCGGTTTGTTTTTTAGCTGGTTTTTTATTACTTCTTGCCAATAAGATTTACTTTTTTCAAAATTCAAACCAGTATCGATAAGAGTCCAACCATCATCATCTTCGATAAGCCATAAATTAATGTGATTCAGGGCGAATGGCATTGGCATACGTAGCCAAAATAAATTTTTCGCTACCTTGATTAATTCATACGGTTTAGGAACGCTGTTAAGTGGATAGTGAAGTTTTTTATCAATATTGATAGTAGTGTTCCTTGAATACCTATTTTATTTACATGACTGTGTAGATTACTCAAGAATAATTATTAAGCTCGGTGCTATTGTTTGTAGGAGCGTTTTAGGAGAATGTACGTCAGGATAATATGCATCCTGCACTCTCTAATAAGTCGCCTCTATGTGACCTAATCGCGTTCTTTAAAGAGATCGGGAATAAATCCCCTCCTACAGTTTTCTGAGCTTTTTCCTGAGCCAAATGTATAGACACGTTTATTTAAGAGGTGTTATTGAATATGGCAGTGCGTTGGTTTTTAGAATAAAACCAACGCATAAATTTGAGTGATTAATTTATCGCTCTAGACTTATCTTTCCAAAAAGGCTCTCTAAGCTCATTCTTTTTATATTTACCCGCGCCAGTCATAGGGAATGGCTCTACACGGAACTCAATAGACTTAGGTACTTTGTAGCCAGCTATATTTTCTTTACAATGCTCAATTATTTCTTTTTCAGTCATTGTTTCATTAGCATTTAAGCGGATAATGGCATGAACCGCTTCACCCCATTCATCGCTTGGAATACCAATGATAATAGATTCAAGTATTTTAGGATGTAAAGAAAGTGTGTTTTCTACTTCAGCAGAAAATACATTTTCACCACCCGTAACTATCATGTCTTTTACTCGGTCAACAAGAAATAAGAAACCATCTTCGTCCATATAACCTGCATCACCAGTTAAAACCCAACCATCAATAATAGTTGATTTTGTTTGTTTTTCGTTTTTCCAATAGCCCATCATGACATTAGGTCCGTAAGCGGCAATTTCACCAACTTCTCCGGTAGGAACTACGTTACCAGTATCGTCTCTTATTTCAATGCTTACACAATAACCAGGACGACCAGCAGCTCTTAGTTTACCTGATTTTTCACCTTCTAATACATGATATTCAGCGGGAAGGATGGTAATTAATGGAGATAATTCTGATTGGCCATACGCTTGAATAAACTGTACCGAAGGCATTTTTTCCATAGCAGAAATCAAAATTCCTTCGGGCATAGGAGACGCGCCGTAAACTATATTTTGAAGAGAAGATAAATCTGCAGATTCTAATGATTTTGCCGAAAGTAGCAGTGTAACCATAGTAGGCACTAATAAAACATGATTGATTTTTTTCGCTTGTATGGTTTCAATAACAGCATCAGGTGTAAAGGCTGGAATAAATACTTGCGTTAAACCAGTTATTACTGTGCCGTAACCAATACCAATATCAGCTAAATGAAACATTGGTGCAGCATGAAGGTAACGTTCACCTTCTTTATTAATATTCATACCTGAGCCTAAACAAACAGAGCTTGTCCATAGGTTTTTATGCGATAACATTACACCTTTAGGGAAGCCTGTTGTGCCGCCAGTATAGAAAATACCAAGCAGATCATCATAATCACCTTGAGCAGGCGTCATTGGTTCATTTTTAGCAATTAAGTCTTCATAACTTAATGAACCTGCAGGCGCTTCATTTTCACCAATATAAATTAATTGTTTGATGTTATCGCATTGCTCCATTAATTGGGTGGCAGTTTCAATAAAAGAATCATCAAAGAATAATATGCTAGATTCAGAGTCATTTAATGAATATAAGTTTTCTTTAACAGACCAACGTATGTTTAATGGCACCATAACGCTACCAGCCCAAGAAATAGCATTTAAAGATTCAAAGTACTTGTCTGAATTCAATGCTAAAATAGCTATGTGTGTGTTTTTTCCTGCACCAACACTGGCTAATCCACTAGCAGCTTTCGCTACTCTATTTTCAACTTCACGCCAAGTGTGTTCTCTGTCTCCAAAGGATGTTCCAATAGTGTCAGATAAAATAATTGAATTTCGTTGTAATGCTTGATAGAAAAACATAATAGTCTCTTTTTTTAATTTTATATATTTAGGGATTAATACCAATTGTACTAATTAAGTGATAATTTTCAAATGATTTCAATATTCAAAAAAAATCGTTGTTTTTAATCCCAATGGTATAAATAACACTCAGTTCAGTAAGTGCTATATTATATTGCTAAGTAATTGATATGAATAAAATAACAATAACGCTAACTGTACTCCCCAAAAACTAGCTCGTATGATCACAGCCAGCATATTAGTGGAGATTAAATGAATAATAGATTGACCTATACGGGCATAGAGTACATACATAACCGTTGAATTCATAGCATCTAATTGTTCAGAAAGTGAAGCAACAATAACTAAAGCTGCAAATGCAGGTAGCATCTCTATGCAATTTAATTGTGCTCTTGTTAATCTTTGACCAAATCCTGGTGTATTACTACCATCAGGGGAGAAGCTATGTAAGGCGATTTTATTACTACTCACAAATGTATAATAAGCTCTCATATTAAGCAGTAAAAAACTAAGGGTTAGTGTCCAACCGGCAAAGCCTGCTAGTGCTATTAATGTTTGATTCATGCTTCGTCCTATTTTTATTATTTTATAATGATGAAGTGCCTATAAAATTATATGATAATTTTATTTTAGGATATGATGCAATACGTCAAATGATGCATTTATTTGTCATAAAATATTTTAATGACATCTATTTTATCATCTGAGTTTATTGTTTTAAATTTTGACTTGCAAAATGCAGTGTGTGTTATTTTTTTGTTTATTGTGATGCGAAGAATAAAGGAATATTTTGTTAACTCAAGATTGGAATTATTGTTTTCATTGCTCAACCATTCCAACGTTTCATATACTTCTCTTTAACTAATGATTTAGCAGCTCTATAATACCAATCTCACTAACTATGTGATCATTTATACTTGTTAAAATCACCAACTACCGTGTTATTTATTTAATAATTAACGCTGCATGGATGCAGCTTATGTGGACTCCCCATTGTCAACAATAAAAATTATTTTTAAAGAATTAAATGCGAACTTATGTACGAGCTCTAAATTGAGTAGATAACCCTGGCTCTATGATATTTTCGCGGACGTATTTTCAAATCTTATTAACGAGCTCAAGGCTCTATGCTGATTTAATACGCTGATTTTTATCTTTAATTATGCATTTTATTGTAAAACCTCTTTAAGCGGTGAGGTATCCCGCTTTATACTCTATGCCTTGTGTGAGCATAGTAAATGCTGTTTTCACTGTTTTATTTGCTAACGCAACGGCAGCACATTTTTTACCTTTACGCTCGACTAATACTTGTATCCAAACATCTTTTTTTGGTGACTGCTTTTCTTCTCACCGCATGGCTGACCGCTGACATAGCGCCAATAATAAGTTGGCTTCTCAGCAGACTATTTTTAATATTTTTTGTATGGTAACAAATATATTAGCCCATATCTTTGATGTGGGGGAGTCCAATTATCTTATTAGACAATGCTGGAGCATATTGTCCTGAACAACTAGTTAATGAAATAAATGCCTTGTATTTGGCGATTTTTTCTACGTATAAAATAGAACACCTAATTAATGAAATGGGTATAATTTGTATTTTTTCAATAATAATTTGTAGTCTTTACTCTTTGAATACTCAAGAAATACTTGATTGAATAAAGTGGTATTTAGAGTGTTTTTAAATGCCATTCTGTAATGACTTTTAGGGAATATATTGTGAAAAGTGAATTTTTTCTCTAGATCTTCTATCTTTAATTCACGGGAAAAATAGTTAAAGATATTCTTGTCCATTACGGCAACATCAACTCTTTCTTTAAGCAGCAAAATAGGCTGACGTTTTTGATCCGCAACTTGTAAAAATATAGGGCTTTGAGTGACAGCATGTGCAAACTCCTCTCCTAAAATTTTATCTGCTTTTTGAAATGATGTAATAGAATAATTAGCGAGATCTTTTATGGATTCAATTGTTAATTTTTTTTCTTTCAATGAAATGGCAATATTTTCATAAATAATATATACATTACTTAGCTTAGTCGTGTCATTGAAAACGATACTATTTGTTGTCATAACAGCATCAATCCTATTGACAGCTAACATTTTAGCTGTATGGCCAAATGATGTATAAACAAATTCGGCTGACTCTCCCATCTTTGCTAATACGTTGCGAATAAGCTCTATTTCAAAACCAGTGTTGTTAGCTTGAATCACATAAGGGGGTTTTGCTAAGCCGACTGCGACAATAAACTTATCTTTGGCTATTGAAGATAAAGAAATTGATGTTAATAACAAAGCAACCCACAAATTTTTCCATATTGTTTTTGGTAATGCATTATGGCAAAAACTATTTATCAATCTATTTTTTATTAACATATTACTTATCAACATAGAGCAGTTTAAAAACGGTTTAATATTAATTTACATGCCTATGCAGTTTACTCAGGTGATTATAGCAAATCGTCATCTTCGATGTTTCTGATCGAAGATCCAGTATCTTTGGGCTTAGATTCCCGTATTAATTAATTACGGGAATGACGGACTCTTGTCTATTTGCTTGTTTCCTGTTTTATCTACATAGCCATGTTAATTTATCGGCGATTGACGTTTATGAGTTAAATACTTCAATGAAAATTTTTCTCAATAAGTCAACTTTAGCATTTTCTTTCGATGATTTTATATAAACTAATGATAAATCGAACTGATAAGTTAATGAACTAGGTTGAATAAGTCTAACATAACCTGAATTCAGTTCTTGCTGAATTGTGTTTTGAGGTAAATAACCAATATAGCGCTCTGATAATATTATCGTTTTGTGGGTATTAAATTGATAGGCGTTAGCGGTTAGATTAAGTTTGGTTAACTGCTCTCTGTCTTTTGTATCAATGTCTATACCTGAATATATTTCTGGGGCAGTAGCTAAGGCTTCTGAGCTTACTTTATGAACTACTTGATTAAAAACTTATGATGTTTTGTACAACATAAATAAACAGGCTCACTAAATAGAGTTTGATAATGCAAGCCCTCAACTGGTTTGTAGTTTGGCAATAAACCAATATGCTCTTTGCCTTTTAGTCATAGCTTTTCAATATTGGCTATAAAATCAGTATAATACTAAATATAAGTTTGGTGCTTGATCATTAATTTTTTCAATAACTCTCGCCATTTGCTTTTGCCTGAAATCATCTGGCGGATCAGAGTATAATATTACTAGTTCACAGCTTAATTCTTTTCCTAATGAATGAATGGATGGATGAATAAAAATCGTTAAGTGAATTGAACATATTCAATACGGCATGATAAACAGCTTGCCCATCTTCGGTGAGTGAAAAACCGCTATGACCTCGAAAACAAAGTTCAAGTTTATTCTCGTTTCAAGGTATGACATATTAACGCTCATAGTTGACCGAATTACGCCCAGCTCATTTTCGGCTACGGCAAAGTCACTATTTTCAACGATTACTTTAAATATACGTAGCAGTTGTAAATTGTACTAGGTAATATTTTTAGAAATAATAGATTGTGGTTTCAAAGTTTAGTCGCCGTAAAACTAAAGGTTTAATATTTTTTATTTAAACCGAGTTAGATTTGTTATTCAATAGCTATACTTAATTAAACCCTGAAACTCGCATTTTGAGTTAACCTGAGTATATATAGATTATTTACTCTAATTTAGAGGCAAACATGCATAATTTTAACGATCCCCAATTATTAAAGAACTTTTCTTATATCAATGGCAGTTGGCATAGCAGTGCTAGTGATATTGCTGTTAACAATCCAGCCACAGGTGAATTAGTTGCCAATGTAAGTAATGCAGGTGTTGCTGAAACTGAGTTAGCCGTTAAAGCAGCAAAAGGAGCTTTTAAATCATGGTCAGCAAAATCAGCTAATGAGCGTTCTGTTTTATTGCGTAAATGGTTTGATTTAATGATGGAGAATCAGGACGATTTAGGTCGCATCTTAACATTAGAACAGGGAAAGCCATTAGTTGAAGCTAAAGGTGAGGTTGCTTACGGTGCTGCTTTTCTAGAATGGTTTAGCGAGGAAGGTAAGCGTGTTTATGGTGATACAATTCCTGCTCCGTCAGGTGATAAGCGTATTGTAGTTATCAAACAACCTGTTGGTGTGGTTGCTGCTATTACGCCGTGGAATTTCCCTAATGCTATGATTGCCAGAAAAGCTGCGGCAGCACTTGCTGCCGGTTGTACTTTTGTTGTTCGTCCTGCAACACAAACGCCTTTATCGGCACTTGCGATGGCTGAACTTGCTGAACGTGCTGGCATTCCTGCTGGCGTATTCAACGTTGTTGTTGGTGATGATGCTCGCGGTATGGGTAAAGTGTTAACTGAACACAAAGATGTTGCTAAATTTACCTTTACTGGCTCTACAGCTGTAGGTAAATCACTTATTAGCCAATGTGCTTCAACGGTTAAAAAAGTATCTATGGAACTAGGTGGAAATGCACCATTTATTGTTTTTGATGATGCAGATCTTGACGCAGCGGTTTCAGGTGCCTTAATCTCCAAATATCGTAATGCAGGACAAACTTGTGTTTGTACCAACAGAGTTCTTGTTCAAGAAAGTGTGCTAGCTGAATTCACTGAAAAATTTGTTGAAGCGGTTAAAGGCTTGTCATTAGGTAATGGTTTAGATGAAGGTGTGACTATTGGTCCAATGATCACACCTCAAGCTGTTGGTGATGTAAAAAAACTTATTGATGAGTCTATCAGCCAAGGTGCACAATTAATATTAGGTAGTAATGATACAGATTTAGGCACAAGCTTTTTAACACCAACTATTCTTACAGGTGTTACTAACGATATGGCTATTGCAAATAATGAAATTTTTGGTCCTGTATCTCCTATCATGAGTTTTAAAGATGAAAGTGAAGCGCTTGCTATCGCAAATGATACAGAGTACGGCTTAGCTGCTTATTTTTATTCTCGTGATATTGGGCGAATTTGGCGTGTGGCTGAAGGATTAGAGTTCGGCATGATTGGTATTAATGAAGGTATTATTTCGAATGCAGCAGCACCTTTTGGTGGTATGAAGCAGTCAGGTAATGGTCGAGAAGGTTCTAAATATGGTTTAGATGACTTTTTAGAAATCAAATATTTATGTATGGGTGGTTTAGACAAGTAAGCGGGATTTTAATCGCGCTTACTAGAGTTTATTTATATTGAACAATTGAAAGGGTGAGAAAAAAATGACACAAACAAATGAACAATCACAAGCACGCAAAGCAAGTGTAATTGCTCGAGGTATGGGCAATATGTATCCTGTTTATGTAGGTGACTCAGAAGTGGTTTTGATCTTTTGCCTGAGTTAAATACATAGACACGTAATATAAAGAGAAAGAGCCGTTAATTTTAATTAGCGGCTTTTTTTGTTTGCAATACTTTTAACACTTACTTTAAATGCTTTTTAGCGATAGCTAATATTTTCAATGTGTTTGAAGCGCCAACTGTTTCCATTAAATCACCATGGGTTAATATAACTTTATCGCCCACAACTAATTTTGCCTTTTTACATATTTCTTTTAATATGTTGTCACTTAATGTTTCATCAGTACAGTGAGTTGAATCAAAAGAAACAGGATAAACACCACGGTAAATCGCTGTTTTATTTAATGTTTTACTATGGCGAGACAAAGAGTAAATAGGTAAGCCTGACGTAATACGCGACATTAATTTACTGGTTTGTCCCGACTCAGTTAATGAAATAATAGCTTTAACGCCGTCTAAATGGTTCGCGGCATACATTGCTGATAAAGCAATCGTTTCCGATATTTCAGTAAATGTTAAATCCATTCTATGATTAGAAATATTCACAGAGCGATGCTTTTCAGCGCCCAAACAAACATTTGCCATAGCCATAACAGTTTCAACTGGGTATTTTCCAGCAGCTGTTTCTGCGCTAAGCATTACCGCATCAGTGCCATCTAAAACAGCGTTTGATACATCCATCACCTCTGCACGTGTTGGCATAGGGTGCTCAATCATGGTTTCCATCATTTGTGTTGCCGTAATAACCACACGGTTTAATTGACGAGAGCGGGCAATAATATGTTTTTGTTTACCAACTAGCTCAGCATCACCAATTTCAACACCCAAATCGCCACGGGCAACCATAACCACATCAGAAGCTAAGATAATACCATCAAGTACATCATCATCGTTTACCGCTTCAGCTCGTTCTATTTTTGATACTAAACGTGCATCACAGCCAGCTTCTTGCGCTAACAAACGTGCTTCTCGCATATCTGCTGCATCACGAGGAAACGAAACTGCTAGAAAGTCTACATTTATTTTAGCGGCTAATTTAATATCTTCTTTATCTTTAGCTGTTAGTGCAGGAGCGGTTAAACCACCACCTTGGCGGTTAATACCTTTATTATTAGATAAAGGGCCACCAACAGTAACTACCGTAAAAACAGAGGTGTCTGAGGTTGATAACACTTTAAGTTGAACTCGACCGTCATCAAGTAATAAAATGTCGTCATTTTTAACGTCTTGTACTAATTTTTTATAATCAATACCCACTTTTTCTTGAGTTCCTTGACCTTTATCTAAAGTAGCATCGAGTTCAAACTTATCACCAACAGCTAGCTTAATAGGACCGTCTTTAAAAGTTGAAACACGAATTTTAGGCCCTTGTAAGTCACCTAAAATACCAACGTAAATACCTAACTCTTTTGAAATTTCACGAACATTATTAGCTCGGTCAATATGATCTTGAGGTATGCCGTGAGAAAAATTAAGTCTTACCACGTTTACACCCGCAGCAAGTACGGCTTTTAATTTTGCTTTGTCATCTGTTGCTGGACCAAGGGTAGCAACGATCTTTGTTCTTCTAGGCATATTAATCCTTATAACTTTTTAAATGTTTTTTATAGGGAAGTAAGTTGAGCTTATGCCTTCAACTTACAAAAAATTAATCTTTACGGTTAAAGCGTGAGCTTCTTAAGCTGTCTTTTACTTTTTTCAAATTATCTCTAAATTTACTGCCTCGTCTTAAGGTAAACCCTGTTGCTAATACGTCAATTAAAGCTAATTGGACTATTCTTGAAGACATTGGCATATATAAATCAGTACCTTCTGCAACCTCAATAGATAAAACAATACTACATTCTTTAGCTAATGGAGTGTCATTTGTAGTGATACCAATAACAGTGGCATCATTTTCTTTAGCTAAACTGGCAACTTCAACCAAAGATTTTGTTCTACCTGTCTGTGATATAACAATAACCACATCACCTTGGCGACTATTTATAGCACTCATACGTTGCATTAATATGTCATCGAAATAAACAACTGGAACATTGAAGTGAAAAAATTTATTTTGTGCATCATGAGCTACAATGGCTGAAGAGCCTAAACCAAAAAATGAGATTTTATTGGCTTGAGTAAGTACATCAACTGAGCGATTAATCAAAGAGGGATCTAAACTTTTACGTGCTAATTCAAGACTTGCCATGGTGGATTCAAAAATTTTAGAGGTATATTCTTCAGCGTTATCATTTTCATCTACATGACGATTAACGTAAGGCGTACCGTTCGCTAAACTTTGAGCTAAATGCAATTTAAAGTCAGGGTAACCTTTCGTATCTAAACGGCGACAAAAACGATTGACTGTCGGCTCACTAATATTAGCTTGCTTGGCTAGTGCGGCTATACTTGAGTGAATAACGGTGTTTGGTGATGCTAGTATAACTTCAGCTACTTTACGCTCAGATTTACTTAGGGTTTCTAGTTCGTTTGTGATCTTTTCTAATATATTCATTATTTTGTGATCCTAGATCTACTTGTATAATACAAGCCTTTTGGCATAAAAGTTGAAAAATTGAGAAAAAGTTGAGATAAAGTTGAGATATAATAGCTAATATCAGCTATTGCTTTATATGCTTACTGTAATTTGTTTTCTTCTTAAGTAACAGAAAAAATGAAATTTTATTTCATGATTATAACTAACATAAAGAAAAATATGTTTTGTGTAAAATTTAATAAATATAAACTTCTAAATTTCCAAGGTTTTGTAAAGATATGTAGCATAAATTCAAATGTCACTTAATTATTACTAGATTAATAGTGTTTTAAGGCGACCTTAAAATAAAGTGTAATAAAATTACAGTGAGTTCTTTACTGATTAGCTTCTAAACGCTAAATTAGATATATATGTAGTTAAGTTACAAACTTGTTGTTAACGAAATGAATCCTTGATTCATCAATTTTATAAGAATAAGTAGTCAATAGTGCAGTTATATACTCAGAGACGAGGTCGAAAGGTTTTATGAATAAGTTAGATTGTCAGTCTGCCAGTGAAATCGTTATTTTTGGTGCTTTAGGTGATTTATCGCGCCGTAAATTGTTACCTGCTTTATATCAATTAGAAGCATGCGGTTTAATTAATGAAAAAAGCCGAATAGTTGGTGTTGCTCGTCAAAACCATAATGTTGAAGAGTTTAAAACTATTGTTTTAGAGAATATTAGCAACTTTATTGAAGGAACACTTGATGAAGAGGTTTTAGCTCGTTTTACGGCACGCTTGGTATATCAACAGCTTGATATGAAAGAAGCTAGCGCTTATGAAAGCTTAGCTGTAACATTGTCTGCAGGCAATGATACTCGTATTTATTATTTTTCTACACCTCCTGCCATTTATGGTGATATTTGTGATGGTTTACATAATGTCAATTTAATTTCTGACAATGATCGCGTTGTGATGGAAAAACCAATTGGCCATTGTTTAGAGTCATCAAAGGTGATTAACAACCTAATAGCACGATTTTTTACAGAAAATCAAATTTATCGCATTGATCATTATTTAGGTAAAGAAACCGTTTTAAACTTATTAGTATTGCGTTTTGCCAATTCTTTATTTACGACTAATTGGGACCGAAATAGTATTGATCATGTGCAAATCACTGTTGCTGAAAGTGTTGGCATTGAAGGGCGTTGGGGCTTTTATGACGATGCAGGTCAAATGCGCGATATGATCCAAAGCCATTTATTACAAATTTTATCTTTATTAGCAATGGAGCCACCAGCAGATTTGAGCGCTGAGAGTATTCGTGCTGAAAAATTAAAAGCGGTTAAAGCACTTTGCCCTATTAATCGTACAAATGTGAAAGATAAAACAGTCCGTGGCCAATATGCTGATGGTTTTTTAAATGGGATTGCCGTACCAGGGTATTTGAATGAAAAAGATGCAAATACAAACAGTAAAACTGAAACTTTCGTTGCTATTAAAGCTGAAATTAATAACTGGCGTTGGTCAGGCGTACCTTTCTATTTAAGAACAGGTAAACGTATGCCGATGAAACACAGTGAAATTGTTGTGCATTTTAAAGAGCAGCCACATAATATTTTTAAAGACAGTTATAATGATTTACCTGCTAATAAACTAACCATTCGTTTGCAGCCTGATGAAGGGGTTGAATTGCAAATGATGAATAAAATCCCAGGCATTGCCTCGCAAATGAACATCCAAGAAAATAAGCTTGATTTGAGCTTTAATGATACCTATCAAAATCAGCGTGTTATCGATGCTTATGAACGTTTAATGCTTGAAGTGTTAAACGGAAATCAAACGTTGTTTGTGAGTCGTGAAGAAGTAGAAGCAGCATGGACATGGGCCGATAGTATTATTGATGCATGGCAAGCGACCAATGAGGCACCTAAATCTTATGCTGCAGGTTCATGGGGGCCTGTATCTTCAATCTCTTTAATTGCGCGAGATGATCGCCAATGGGTGGAATAAGCATGTATCAACTAAATGATTTTAGTAGCACTGAGCAATTAGATGAAACATTGGCAGAAAATGTTAGTCAAATATTACAATCAGCTATTTCTTTAAAGGGCAAGGCAAGTGTTGCTGTTTCAGGTGGTTCAACGCCGAAAGGCTTTTTTAACGTGTTATCTAATAAAGATATTGATTGGAAAAAAATAACGATTACTTTAGCAGATGAGCGTTGGGTTGATATTAACTCTGATGCGAGCAATACCCGTTTAGTGCATGAATATTTATTACAGAACAATGCGGCTGCCGCTAAGTTTTTTCACTTAAAGCAAAGTGAAAATTTATGCGAAGAAACCTTAGCAGATCTTAATATTGCTGCTAACAGTTCATTGTTGCCGTTAGATGTTCTTATTTTGGGTATGGGTGAAGACGGTCATACCGCATCATTATTTCCTTGTAGTGAGCAAATAGAAAGCGCTTTAGATAGTTTGAATAAAAATGTATTAATCAAAGTGGAGCCAAAAACTGCTCCACATCAACGTATTACCTTTAGTTTTGCTGCATTAAAGCAGAGTGAAAATATTTTTTTACACCTTTGTGGCCCAAGTAAAAAGCAAGTGTTAGATAAAGCACTTAGTGATGACGATATTTTTGAAATGCCTATTCGTGCATTTTTGCAGAATAAAAGTATAAACACTCAAGTTTTTTGGGCTATGTAAATCAAAATTTATTTTGGTAAAGCAATAGGTAAATATTAAGAGGTAATCTACGAAAGTAGTAATGAAACAATAAATAGTTGTGATCACAAAACGTATTATTGCTCGAAGTGCAACTCGAAAAGAGTACTTAGCTAACATAACGGCAGTAAAGGCTCGTACGGTTCATCGGACCAGTTTGTTATGTGGTAGTTTAGTTCATGGTTTTGCTGCTTTATTAAATAAAAGCGCTTGAAAACTTAAAAAGAAATAGGCTTTCTTTTACTACTTTTTGCAGTACCTTCATTAGTTGATGCTGCTTTTTTTATCTCTTTATTTTTACTATCAGCTTTCTTTTTTGATTGGTTTGTAGAAGGGGATTGAGCAGCTGCTGTTTGGAAACTTTGTGGTGTTGTCGAATTCTCAGTGGCAATATCTACCACTTCCTCAGTTAAACCTTCGTTAATAACAACTTGTATGGTATCACCATTGAATTCAATAATATCGTTATGGTAAATTTTTTTACGCTTTTGATATTCTACTTCACCATTAAGCAAAACATAACCTTCACTAATAACAACTTTAGCTTCTCCGCCACCTGTAACTAAATTAGCAATTTTAAGTAATTTACACAGCTCTATAGGTTGTTGATCTAATTGAATCTCTAAGTAACTTTCTGACATCTGGCTCTCTATTTTGGAGTTAACTATATTTTTATGACTATTTTATCAGTTTTTCTTTTAATAAACTTTTAAATTTTTACGATTATAATCAATGTATTAACATTAATTAGTTGTAATCTATTTTAAATGTTTTCAAAAATAACTTGAATAAGTGGTACGACCAGTGTCTAATCAGTATTATTATTTATAATTATAGTACTGAATTTAACCACAGCAATATAAATTACCTTAGTGGTAGGAGCAAAATATGCTTAGTTACAAAGCACCCATAGCAGACATAAAATTTCTAATTGAAGATGTATTTGATTATTATGGACATTATAAAAAATATCCTGAATTTGAAGAAGCAACGCCAGATTTAACCGATGCTATTTTACAAGAGTGTGCAAAATTTTGTGAAAATGAACTTTTACCATTGTACCAAAGCGGTGATAAAGAAGGTTGTACTTTTGATAATGGTAACGTTATTACACCTAAAGGCTTTAAAGAAGCATACAATAAGTATGTTGAAGGTGGTTGGCAGAGCTTATCACACCCAGTTGAGCATGGTGGGCAAGGGTTACCACCGTCATTAGGTATGGCTAAATCAGAAATGATGGGTACTGCTAACTGGTCTTGGGCTATGTATCCAGGCTTAAGTCATGGTGCAATGAACACTGTGCAGTCTCATGGTACTGATGCACAAAAAGAGCTTTATCTTACTCGTTTAACTGAGGGGACTTGGACAGGCACTATGTGTTTAACTGAACCACAATGTGGTACAGATTTAGGGCAAGTTAAAACAAAAGCCAAGCCTAATGGTGACGGTACTTATAATATTTCTGGCACCAAAATATTTATCTCTGCAGGCGAGCATGATCTTACTGATAATATTATTCATATCGTATTAGCGCGATTACCTGATGCTCCTGCGGGTACTCGTGGAATCTCACTTTTTATTGTGCCAAAAATTACAACCGATCAAGAAGGTAATTTAGGAGAGGGTAATCATGTTACCTGTGGCTCTATTGAAGATAAAATGGGCATCAAAGCCTCTTCAACAGCGGTATTGAATTTTGATAATGCTGTTGGTGAATTAATAGGCCCTGAAAATAAAGGGCTAGAATGCATGTTCACCTTTATGAATACAGCACGTGTAGGTACAGCTTTACAAGGTGTTTGTAGTGCAGAGTTGGCATATCAAAACTCACTGATTTACGCAAAAGAGCGGTTGTCTATGCGCTCACTTACAGGCAAAAAGTGTCCAGATCAAGTTGCTGATCCTATTATTGTTCATCCTGATGTTCGTAAAATGTTGATGACTCAAAAGGCCATCTCTGAAGGTGGTCGAGCAATGATTTATTATACGGCCAAAATTGTTGATGATATTGAAATGGCAAAAACTGATGCACAAAAGAGTGCAGCAGATGAACGCTTGGGCTTTATTACACCAATTCTTAAAGCCTTTCTTACAGAGCTTGGCTCTGAAAGTGCAAATCATGGTTTACAGATCTTTGGCGGTCATGGCTATATTAAAGAGTGGGGCATGGAGCAGATTGTTCGTGATGCTCGTATTGCAACACTTTATGAAGGAACAACAGGTATACAGGCTTTAGATTTATTAGGTCGTAAAATTTTGCTTACACGGGGTAAATCATTAAAGGCATTTGCTAAAGAAATGTTGTCTTTTTGTAAAGACAAAAGCATGATTTCAAGTAACCCTCATAAACGTCAAATGAATAAGTTTGTTTGGCCATTGAGTAAAGCCGTTGCAAATTGGCAACAATACTCACTTAGATTAGCAATTAAAGCGAAGAAGGACAGAGACATTGTTGGCTCAGCCTCTGTTGATTACTTAATGTATTCTGGTTATATCGTAATGGCTTACTTTTGGGCGCAAATGGCACAGTCGGCTTATGAAAAACTAGCGACTGATGTAGAGAACCGTGATTTTTATCGTGCAAAAATTAAAACAGCGGAGTTCTATTTTGAACGTATGTTGCCAAGAACCAAATCATTAGCAAAAACAATGATGGCAGATCCAAAAACGTTAATGCAGCTTGATCAAGAGTTGTTGTCATTCTTATAAGCTACACCAATATGTAGATAATAAAAAACGCACAAATAAATATTTGTGCGTTTTTTTTATTGTTAAAGTTTATGTGACTATGCATAATGCTTAGAACTATTTCGTATTAAAGTAGCTCACTTTAGTGAGTTAAACAAATGCTTGTTAATTGATTTCTTGTTTTTCAATCATAATATCTGATATTCAGTCAGCAGTAACTTTAATGAACACTTATAGCCATAGAAGACATTAACTTTTCAGTAAATAATTTTGAACTTCTTTGCAGACACTGGGCTTCTAACACTTGATATTATCTACGCTTAAAAAATTGTAATTTTCAACACAGCGTTGCTTTTATCTTAAATAAAAACAACCCTATTACGTCCTCTGTCTTTAGCTTTATAAAGTGCCTTGTCAGCACGTGTAAGCAGAGCATCTTGAACATCATCACCATTGAATAGTGTTGCTCCAATGCTGACAGTTACCTTATTAATTGGAGCAAAATTATTACTTTCAATCTTTCTAAGTAGGTTCTCACAAATATGTATAAGCTTGTTTTTATCAACTTCAACGACTATCACAACGAATTCTTCTCCTCCCCATCTTACTAAGGTGTCAGTAGAGCGTATTAAATTTACAATTAACTGTGCAACTTTTCGTAATACTTTATCCCCTTCAGCGTGTCCAAATGTATCGTTTATATTTTTGAAATAATCAATATCTATAATGACAAAGCCAAACGTATTTTTGTATCTAAGACTCCTCGATATTTCTCCAGAAAGAGTTTTATTCAACTGATTACGATTGAATACCCCCGTAAGCTCGTCAGTAACAGCTAAACGATGCAAGTCTTGTTGAGTAATGAATATTGCCTTTTTTGACCTATCAAACATCAAAGCACCAAAAAAACCAAAAGAAAAACTACAAAGCACCCAAAAAACATGAATGGCATATATATCAGGGTCATTGATGATATATAAACCTGAGATAAGTAATATTAGTGATGAAGCAGAGGCACTAGCCAAGGCGTAATTGAAGGTCATACCTGAAACAATGAATATCCAAAACACTCCTAAATATCCTTCAGTAAGAAGCAGCGCAGGGTTGTTAAGTTGGCTTACTATAAAAATAAGGCTGGAAGATCCAATAATTGGAAATAATGCAAGAGTTGGCATCACAATGTTGTAAAATCGTTTTTTATACGCAAGAAAACTAATTATAAGTAACATCGGAACTATTATAAAAACATTCCTTTTTAATAGTAAAAGTTCTGTTGATTCTGAAGCCCAAGATTTATCAAATAAGTTTAAACTTATGTAAAAAAGTGCGGTTATTAAAGTCATAGCAGAAATTTGTAGTTGTCTAGCAGGGATGTCCCATTCACTGTACTGTTGATGGGTTACTTTATCTAAAAAATCTTGTGGTAATTTAAAGGGTAAAATGTACTGTAATAATTTACTCATAATACGGTTAAAATTCCATGTGGTTCATCACGACAAAATAAATTACTCTGAATCTTAATATTAACGCTACTTTGGAAAACTCACAATTTACTATATTCTTTATTTGGCTCTGGTGCATTAAGAAATTATTAGATTGAAAAATTGGAAGGTCTGCTTCCGTATCTAAGTGACTGGATGAGTCTTTATTATTCGGTGTTCAACTTGATAATATTAAATTAGACCTATTATCACGTTTAATTAATACTCATAGTTAATACGTTAGGCAGGAGTGCATTAAATTAGTGCATCAGTGTATAATTTATACAGGTTGTTATATGATCATGAGTAAATCAGGATAGCTATTAATTCAACATATTTTAGAGTTGTTTTACCTATAGGTTTATTCTATACCTTGTTTGTAAAATGTATAAAATAGGGTTTGCTCTTTTCAAAAGGGTTTATGAAACTATATTATACATGGCTATTTAATATGAAATATTCACCAAGGAGATAATAAAGTTCTTTAAGAGAATAACGGTTTGTGTTCAAGTCCCACAGATTACAGAGTTTCTTAATTAACCGAATTCCTTTCCGCTTTTTCATCAAGCAGTCATTGGATTTCAACTTAATGAGTGACTATATTGGTGGCTTTGCTGTCTATAAGAATGAAGGTAGCTCAAAGTTTTAATATTGCAAACAGTTCAAAAATCTATCGATGCCAATGCCTCCTGTCGTATCTTTGTTAACATTGAGCTAGTGAGCATTTGATACTTCTTCAGTTAGCCAAAAGCGATCATTAGTAGGGGGGAACTACTAGACTATTTTGAGTGAAAATTATCATACGATTAATTAAACTTAATTGACGGCAATGTGCGAAAAATAGCTCTATAACAGCAATCCGATATTTGATTGTAAAATTGGGCTATTCGAAAGTTCGCTTTTTCAAAATACAGTGACTTTTATCGTGTATAACGCTATCTTAAAAAAAACATCATAGTAAAAGGGGGTTTTATCAAAAAACAAAATTTTATATTTTCCTTTATCATTCTATTTTTATTCGCTTGCGAGCAACAGCCTACTGACAAGCCTTTGCAGTACAGTACCTCACCGAGTAAAAATGAAATGGTCGCCTATCGATTAGCCATTCATCCCTTGCACAACCCTCAAAAGCTGTTTGAATATTACCAGCCTTTAGTTGATTATATTAATAAGAAAATTCCGGAGATTTATATTGAACTGGAAGCTTCGAGAGACTACCCGACCTTTGAGAAGAAATTCCGTAACCGAGAACCTGATTTGTTATTGCCTAATCCGTGGCAAACATTACAGGCTATGGAAAATGGTTATCGTGTTATTGCTATGGCTGGCGATGCCAAAGATTTCAAAGGAATATTTATCGTTCGAAAAGATAATAATATAAAAAAACCTATAGAATTAAAGGGCAAAAGTGTTAGTTACCCTGCGCCGACAGCCCTTGCTGCTGCAATTATGCCGCAATATTTTTTGTATTCTAATGGTCTTGATATCAACAAAGATATTGAAAATATTTATGTTGGCTCTCAAGAGTCTTCGATCATGAATGTTTACCTTGGTAATGTTACTGTTGGAGCTACTTGGCCACCACCATGGCGATTATTTCAAAGATATAGCCCTGAACAAGCGAAACAACTTAAAGTTATTTGGCAAACTCCTTCTCTGATAAATAACTCCGTGATGGTACGTGATGACTTCCCTATCGCTATTAGCAACAAAATACAGAATTTACTGGTGACATTACGAGAATCAACAGAAGGTAAAACGATAATTTCAGGCATGGAAACGTCTTTATTCACTATGGCTAAAGATGCAGACTATGATGTTGTGCGCGAATATATAAAGCATTTTGAAGCGAATGTACGTTCAGTGGAAACGAGTAATGATTAAAAAGCTTCAGCAATTATTATTAGGCACATTACGACGTCAAATGATTATTGGTATGACAATAATCGTGACGTTAATGATGGGGATCTTTGTTTGGGATACTACGCAACGTCAACAAACAATCAAAACTGAACAATATAAAGATCAAGCAATTGCCCTTGCGGACAGTTTAGCGACCTCATCTGCTATTTGGGTCGCTTCGCGAGATTTTAGTGGCCTTCAAGAAATCATTAATGGTGTATCACATTATCCTAATTTAAAACATGCTATCGTCATAAATCTACGTGGGCAAGTTTTGGCACATACTGATAAAAGTAAAGTTGGATTGTATATTACCGAACTTCCCCAAAGTAATGATATTCAACAGATGAAACTTTCGGTGGATAGTATTAATGTAACCAAGGTAGTAACATTATCAGAGCTTAAAGTTGGTTGGGTTATCATAGATTTAGATAGAAAACCTTACCTTGGAGAAATTAGAAAAATAAAAATAAAAAGTATTTTTTATGCTTTAACTGCCATTTTTTTTGGTGTGTTAATTACCAGCTTAGCTAGCCGTTATTTAACCCGTCGTTTATATATTATTCAAAAAGTAGCTGATGAGGTTCAGACCGGAGCGACTTCTCTACGAGTTAATATGCAAGGAACTGATGAAGCAGCATTATTGGCAAGGCAGTTTGACAGCATGCTCGATAGCCTTGCTTTGAGGGAGGCGCAGTTAGCCTCATTTTATTCATTAGATCTGGTCGGTTTGACGATAACATCACCAGAAAAGAGTTGGATCAGTATAAATTCTTGTTTGTGCAACATGCTGGAATACACTGAATCACAGCTACAAAAAATGACATGGGCTGAATTAACTCATCCTGAAGATTTAGGTGCAGACCTTGAACAATTCAACAAACTACTCACCAACGAATCAAATGGTTACAGCTTGGAGAAACGTTTTATTAGTCGAACAGGTAAAGTGATTATCACCATGTTAGTTGTACGTTGTGTACGCAAAGACGATGGCAGTGTTGACTATGTTATGGCAATGGTTCAAGACATAAGCAAACAAAAAGCTGACGCCATTAAAATAGAGCAACTTGCCTACTTTGATCCCCTTACTAATTTACCTAACCGACGATTGCTAGATGACAGATTAATTCAGGCATTAGCCTTTAGCGAACGAAATAAGCACCATGGTGCATTATTATTTCTTGATCTTGACAACTTCAAAACACTAAATGACACACTAGGTCATGATAATGGTGATATATTATTGAAGCAAGTGTCTGAGAGGTTAATAACTATCACCCGTGAAGGTGATACCATAGCTCGTTTTGGTGGTGATGAGTTTGTCATTATATTGGAAAACTTAAATCATAACCTTGTTATCGCAGCAGTAGAAACTGAAGCTATTGTGAATAAAATTTTGGGCACAATAAATCAGCCTTACACTATTTCAGGGCATACTTATTCTAGCAGCACTTCTATTGGTATTTCATTATTTATAGGTCATCAAATAAGTCCTGAAGAATTACTTAAACAAGCAGATATCTCGATGTATCAGGCCAAGAAATTAGGTCGCAATGGATTCTGCTTTTTTGATCCTAAAATGCAAAGTAGTATCATCAATAGAGTGGAGCTTGAACGTGACTTACTCTCTGCTCTAGAGCATCAACAATTCCAATTATACTACCAAGTACAAGTAGACAGCTCAAACAACTATCTTGGCGCCGAAGCTCTTATTCGCTGGATTCACCCTGAACGTGGAATCATTTCACCTTTTGACTTTATCCCATTAGCAGAAGACACAGGTATTATTATCGAAATAGGAAAGTGGGTAATCGAATCTGCTTGTATTCAACTTAACGCTTGGCAGAAAAATATCAACACTGCCACGTTATCATTATCAATTAATGTCAGTGCAAATCAATTTCATCAACCCGACTTTGTTGAAATAGTTAAAGAAATTATTGATACCTATAACATTAATCCGACACTACTTAAAATAGAATTAACTGAAAGTATCTTATTAATTAATTTTGAAAAAATTATCTATAAAATGAATGAGTTAGCTTTGATGGGTATTCAATTCTCATTGGATGATTTCGGTACGGGTTATTCATCATTACAGTATTTAAAAAAATTACCTTTACATCAGCTTAAAATAGATCAGTCTTTTGTTCGTGACCTAGGTATGGATACTAATGATAAAGTTATTGTTAAGACGATTATTTCGATGGCGCATAGTTTAGGGCTAAGTGTTATTGCAGAAGGTGTAGAAAATGAAGAGCAAAAAAGACACTTAATTAGTCAAGGATGTACAAATTTCCAAGGCTATCTATTTAGTAAACCAATACCAATAGATAAATTTGAAAGCTTACTTAATCAAAGGATTTAGGTGTAAATTATAACCTCTACTTTAATACTTTGTACACATAAATTGATTTGTGCGGCTATTACTAATTTAGTATATATTGGCATAGTAACTAAAAACACCTGAAATGTCCGGTTTCGTATCTTGTTAACATAGGACCGATGAAAATTGGAGTATTCTTCAATTAAGAGTTTTTTGTGGTAAAATGAGCATGATTAACTTCAATCTCATTTAGTGAGTAATAATCTCAAACATTATGCGTAGTCACATTTATTGAAATTTAATTTTTTAATCCCATAATCCAAGCCATCAACTTTCTTGTTACTTTTTTAATAGGCTCAATAGTTCGTTCATTAGGCTCTATCGTCAATTGGCTATACTGTAATTGTGAAAAGATGGTTCTCACTATTTCAGCATCTACTTCGGGATCTTTTTTATTGAAATAGGTCGCCAGTTTTGTAAATGGTCTTAATTCAGATTGCTCATGTTCATAGGCTAACTTTTTCAGTTCAGGGCTCACTTGTACTGTGGTATACATTAGTTGCTCAACGGCAATAGAGACAGCTTCTTTTTTTATGTTCTCAAATAAATAGCTCGCAGTCATGTCAGACAATTTATCACAAAGCTCGTTTTTAACAGAAACTTTTCTTAATGAGTTTTTATCAATACTCTCTAAAGAGGAAAAAGCCTTTTGTAAAACTGTATCTGTTCTATCTCTAAGGAGGTCAGAGTTTAATTGAAATGCTTGTTGTACAAGTTCACGTATATCTTTGAAATAATAGGTTGTTAAAGATAATTGAAGTTCAGCGTAACTTGCTATCGCTCTGTGAGTTGTGCCTTTAATGCCGTTTAATGCTAATATTTCAATGGCTGCAAGCAATATTTTTTCACGAGTACGCTCTCCTTTTGAGCGACGTTGAACAGGCTTGCCACTTATGGGTTTGCTTTGAATTGTATTAACTTGAGCTATTTGCATTTATACATCTACTAATATTAAATAATTAAACGACTTAACTTTATTTTAACATTATTTTAAAATACGTTGCAATTTTGTTTTAAAATTGATTTTATTTTTTACTTTTGCAACAAGTTTGGAGCAATAAGTTCATTGCTATCAAAATCATCAACATCAATAACAGCCTTTCTACCTTGCTCTGCTTTTATTAGTAACTGTGCTTCTTTTTCTGTTATTGCATTTACAGATAAACCCAATCCTGCAACTTTATCTAGTTGATAGAAAGGGAGTTTTTTATCGGTAGCGATGCATACTTTGGTGAAAACAGGCTCACAGGCAATTATATCTTCTAAGGTTTCTTCTAATATGCCGAAAACATTTTTTCCATCTCTAACTAAATACTGCCATTTACCAAGCCTGTTTCTTGCTTCACATGGTGTTTGTAATAATTGTGCAACTTTATGATCTAAATTATCAGATGGTTTTGTTAACCAAGTGCCAACAGGGAAAATAATAACTCGTAAAATACGGGCAAGCCATTTGTTAGGGAAATTACTTAATAAGGCATCAATGGCTTGTTGAGTATTAAACAAACAGTCTTCAACGGCCCACTGTAATAAAGGTAAATCTTCAGTTTGTCTGCCTTCATCATTAAATCGCTTTAAACAAGCGCTGGCTAAATATAAGTTACTTAATATATCGCCAAGGCGAGCTGAAATTCTTTCTTTTCGTTTTAAGTCAGAGCCTAGAGCTAACATAGCAATATCGCTAAGCATTGCTAAATTGGCACTAAAGCGTGTGAGTAATTGGTAATAACGTTTAGTTTTGTCGTTAAAAGGAGCAGATAAAGAATGTGAACCAGTAACAGAGCACCATAAGCTTCTACTGATATTGCTAATGCTAAAACCAATGTGCCCAAATAAGGCATGATCAAAATCATTTAATGCTTGTTCGGGATCTGTTTCTATTGCCGCTTGAAGTTCAGCTAAAACATAAGGATGACAGCGGATTGCCCCTTGACCATATATAATTAAACTACGTGTTAAAATATTTGCACCCTCAACCGTAATCGCTATTGGTGCACCTTGATAGCCTCTGGCAAGATAATTACTCGGGCCCATACAAATGCCTTTACCACCATGAATATCCATAGCATCAATGATAGATGAACGCATTTTTTCAGTTAAATGATATTTAGCAATAGCAGAAATTACTGAGGGTTTTTCACCAAGATCAATAGCACCAGTAGACATTATTGTTACAGCATCCATTAAATAAGCATTACCACCAATACGTGCCAGTGCTTCCTCTATGCCTTCCATTTTACCTATTGGTAATTTAAATTGTCGACGAATTCTACTATATGCTCCCGTTGCTAACGCTATTGTTTTTATGCCGCCAGCACTGTTTGATGGCAATGTTATAGCGCGCCCTACAGATAAGCACTCAACTAGCATTCGCCAACCTTGGCCTGCCATTTCTTTACCGCCAATAATATAATCAATAGGAACAAAAACATCTTTACCTTGTGTTGGGCCATTTTGAAAAGGAATATTTAATGGAAAATGTCGACGACCAATCGTGATACCTTCAATATTTGTGGGAATTAAAGCACAGGTGATACCTAGCTCTTTTTTGTCACCAATTAAGTTGTCAGGATCTTCAAGTTTAAAAGCTAAGCCTAAAACAGTAGCAACAGGGGCTAGTGTTATGTAGCGCTTATCCCAATTAAGCTTTATACCTAAGATCTCTTTTCCTTCAAAAGTTTGTCGGCAAATAATACCAGTATCCGGAATTGAGCCAGCATCTGATCCTGCTTCTGGGCTAGTTAATGCGAAACAAGGTATTTCTTCACCTTTAGCTAGGCGCGGTAAATAGTAATCTTGTTGAGATCTTGTTCCATACTCTTGTAATAACTCACCAGGCCCTAATGAATTTGGTACTCCTACTGTGCTAGCTAATACAGAGCTTACCCCTGTTAACTTTTGTAATACTCTTGATTGTGCGAAAGCCGAAAACTCTAAGCCGCCATATTGTTTTTTGATGATCATGGCAAAGAATTTGTTATCTTTTAAAAATTGCCAAACATCGGGCGATAAATCTGCCATTTTGTGAGTTGTTTGCCAATCATCAACCATTGAGCAAAGCTCTTCTACTGGACCATCTAAAAAAGTTTTTTCTTGTGCGCTAAGGCGTGGTTGTGGATAGTTGTGTAGTTTTTTCCAGTCTGGATTGCCACGAAATAATTCCGCATCAAACCAAGTTGTACCTGCATCTATGGCTTGTTGCTCAGTTTCTGACATTTGTGGCATTATTTTTTTGAATAATGCTAATAACGGCATACTGATAAATTGTTGACGGATATTATCAAGGTTAAGTGGGAGAGCTATTATG